>Ga0247807_10000168_pt1 | contig 46626 bp, 38 predicted proteins | sample UWRJL074202C1_FD_179931 | JGI IMG/M metagenome (GOLD analysis project Ga0247807, IMG submission 179931) | Plant litter microbial communities from Arlington Agricultural Research Station in Wisconsin, United States - UWRJ-L074-202C-1 | ecosystem: Environmental > Terrestrial > Plant litter >...
GTCACCGGCACGGGCAGCCTTGATCGCAGCCTGAACCTGCTTGCCGATACGCGGACCCGCGGCGCGGGCGTTGACGGTGAGCTTCTTGGAGATTCCGAAACGCTCGAGGCTGTTGGGCTCGAACGCAACCAGGTCTACGGTCTTGACGTTCAGTTCTTCGCGCAGGATCCCAGAGAACTCCTTGAGTGCAGAGAACTGGTCGCTCACCACGGTGAGCTTCGCCAGAGGCAGGCGAACCCGCAGGCTGCGCGCTTTGCGAAGTCCCAAACCGGACGAGGCGATCTCGCGCACTCGGTCCATCACGGCGACGAGGTCGTCGTCGGCCGGAAACTGGGTGGAGTCCGGCCAGTCGGTCAGGTGCACACTGCGGCCGCCGGTGAGTCCTTGCCAGATCTCCTCGCCGATCAGCGGGATGAGCGGTGCGGCGACCCGGGTGACGGTTTCGAGCACGGTGTACAGCGTGTCGAAGGCGTCGGCGTTGTCTCCGGACCAGAAACGATCGCGACTACGACGCACGTACCAGTTGGTGAGCACCTCGGCGAAGTCGCGCAGCGCAGCGGCAGCCAGGGGGCTGTCGAGCGCCTCCAGGTTCTCCGTGACGCTCTCGACCATCGTGCGGGTCTTGGCAAGGAGGTAGCGATCAAGGACGTCGGTGGAGTCGGTCCGCCACGTGGCCTCGTATCCGCCGGCATTCGCGTAGAGAGTGAAGAAGTAGTACGTGCTCCACAGTGGAAGAAGGAACTGGCGCGTGCTTTCGCGGATACCCTCTTCCGTGACTACAAGGTTTCCACCGCGGATTACCGACGATGACATCAGGAACCAGCGCATCGCGTCAGCACCATCGCGGTTGAATACTTCGCGCACGTCGGGGTAGTTGCGGAGGCTCTTGGACATCTTCTGTCCGTCGCTACCGAGCACAATGCCGTGGCTGATGACGTTTTTGAACGCGGGGCGGTCGAAGAGCGCCGTTGAGAGCGTGTGCAGCGTGTAGAACCAGCCACGGGTCTGACCGATGTACTCCACGATGAAGTCAGCGGGGCTGTGGCTATCGAACCATTCCCGGTTCTCGAACGGGTAGTGCACCTGAGCGAACGGCATCGACCCGGAGTCGAACCACACGTCGAGAACGTCCTCGATGCGGCGCATCGTCGACTTTCCGGTGGGGTCATCGGGGTTCGGGCGTGTCAGCTCGTCGATGTACGGGCGGTGAAGGTCGGTGGGACGCACACCAAAGTCGGCTTCGAGCTCGTCGAGTGAGCCGTATACGTCGACACGGGGGTACTCAGGGTCGTCGCTCTTCCAGATCGGGATCGGCGAGCCCCAGTACCGGTTGCGCGAGATCGACCAGTCGCGGGCGTTGCCCACCCACTTGCCGAACTGGCCATCTTTGACGTTCGACGGCACCCAGTTGATCTCCTGGTTTAGTTCACCCATACGGTCGCGGAACTCGGGAACACGCACAAACCAGCTGGAGACAGCCTTGTAGATGAGCGGGTTGCGGCAGCGCCAGCAGTGCGGGTAGCTGTGCTCGTAACTGGCGACGCGCAGGAGGCGACCGTCGGCACGGAGCTTCTGCACGAGCGGCTTATTCGCGTCGAAGACCTGCAACCCCGCAACATCCGTCACGATCGGAAGAAAACGCGCCCCGTCGTCAACGGACAGGATGACCGGGATGCCGGCCTTCGCCGTGACGATCTGGTCGTCTTCACCGTAGGCGGGAGCCTGGTGGACAACACCCGTGCCCTCGCCGGTGGCGACATAGTCGGCGACGAGGATCTGCCAGGCGTTTTGTGTGCCCCACTCCTCGGTGTCGGCGTAGTAGTCCCAGAGTCGGTCGTAGGTGACGCCGTCGAGGTCGGCACCCAGCACCGTGCGGCTGACCGCCGCGAGCGCGTCGGCACCGGACTCGTAGCCCAGGTCTTTGGCGTAGGCCGCGATGGTGTCTGTCGCGAGAAGGTATTCGGAGACACCGTCCTCCGAACCATCACCCGCACCCAGCGGGCCACTCGGCACAACGGCGTACTCGATCGCGGGTCCCACGGCGAGGGCGAAGTTGGTCGGGAGTGTCCACGGGGTTGTTGTCCAGGCGAGTGCCTTGACGCCGGTGAGTCCCAGCACCTCGGCTTTGGCTCCATCGAGGGGGAACGTCACCGTGACGGTCTGGTCCTGGCGCATTTTGTAGACGTCGTCGTCCATACGCAGCTCGTGGTTCGACAGCGGAGTCTCGTCGTGCCAGCAGTAAGGCAACACGCGGAAGCCCTCATATGCGAGGCCCTTGGTGTGCAACTGCTTGAACGCCCAGATGACCGACTCCATGAAGTTCACATCGAGGGTTTTGTAGTCGTTTTCGAAGTCGACCCAACGCGCCTGGCGGGTGACATATTCTTCCCACTCGGAGGTGTACTCGAGCACGGATTCGCGAGCCTTCGCATTGAAGGTGGCGATTCCCATCTCCTCGATCTGACGCTTCTCGGTGATCCCGAGCTGGCGCATGGCCTCAAGTTCGGCCGGCAGTCCGTGGGTGTCCCACCCGAACCGGCGGTGTACCTGCTTGCCGCGCATGGTCTGGAATCGGGGGAAGAGGTCTTTTGCGTACCCGGTCAGGAGGTGACCATAGTGCGGCAGCCCGTTGGCAAACGGCGGGCCGTCATAAAAGACCCACTCATCGGCGCCGTCGCGCTGGTCGATCGACGCCTGGAAAACACCATCGCGCTTCCAAAACGCGAGGATGCGTTCTTCGATAGAGGGAAAGTTCGGGGACGCAGCCACGCCGAAGGCGCTGCCGGAGCCGCTGGTTCCGGAGTCGGTGCCGTCAGAGTGCGTGCTCGAGTTGCGGGGGTATGACATGTCTCTCCAGGTCAAATGATCGTCTGGACGAGGACGCCATCCGATAAAACTCATCCGATGCCGCGGTACCACCCCGCTTGCCGTTTCCGGTCGATTTAACTCGAACGGAACGACCGCTTATTCGTTGGCTGTGACGGGCCAGACCCGCTCGGTTCTACTACACCGCCGACCCAATATGAAGGTAACCGGTGATTCTTCCGATGACTCCCCGGTGATTGCCGGATCTATGTCGTTCCTGAGAGTTTAGCTCACCGACCGAATTGCCGCGAGCGCATGACCTCTGTGTAGATCCACAGCGCAAACTCTGACTTTTAACCGGAGATAAGCATCAACTGTTCGAAAAAAGATAACAAACTCATAACGTGTCGGGCCCCCTTCGCATCGCAGTGATCGCGCGGGTTGCGACAGGTATCCACGTCGACGCATACCCCCGAACCCGTGCACGCGCCCCACGCGGCCCGGCCAATCTGACTAGGGTTAACACGAAAGATTCACTTAGGCCGCGGCCTTGGCAGCTCAATAGGGAGTGTGTTGAGGGCGTATGGTCCGGTGAGCAACGCAGTCCCAATGACTGCTTCGTGATCGTCTCTGATCGCCGCTGGCACCTCGACGTGCCGCCGCTTGATCCTGTATGAATTCGCGCTTGCTCGCCCGACCCGTCCGCAAAAAATCAGCCGCGTCTTGTGCTTCATTGATTACGTGCGCGCGCTGCAAGGGAAAACGTGAGCAGCGATACATCTGTGTCCGTCAAGAATGTCTACAAGATATTCGGCAGACGGCCCAAAGACGCCGTCAAGAAGCTTGAGCAGGGCGCTACCCGCACTGAGCTCGGCAGCCAGGAAACAGCAGCAGTCATCGACGCCTCCTTCGATGTAAAAAAAGGGGAAATCTTTGTAGTGATGGGTCTGTCCGGTTCGGGCAAGTCCACACTCATCAGAATGCTCAACGGCCTTCTCGAGCCGACCAGCGGCAGCGTCTCTGTCGCCGGGACGAACATCTCGGGCATCCCGGCGAAAGAACTGCGCGACGTGCGCCAGAAGCACATTTCGATGGTCTTCCAGCACTTCGCACTCTTCCCCCACCGCACGGTTCTGGAGAACGCAGCCTACGGTCTCGAAGTTCAGGGTGTGGCCAAGGCCGAGCGCCTCGAGCGCGCCATGAAGGTCATCAAGATCGTGGGACTCGATGGATGGGCAAACAAGTTCCCGTCCGAGTTGTCCGGTGGAATGCAGCAGCGTGTGGGCCTGGCCCGTGCATTGGTGTCCGACACCGACATCCTTCTGATGGACGAGGCATTCTCCGCTCTCGACCCGCTGATCCGTCGCGAGATGCAGGAGCAGCTCCTCGAGCTGCAGTCCGAACTCGGCAAAACCATCATCTTCATCACCCACGATCTCAACGAGGCGATGTTCCTCGGTGACCGCATCGCGGTAATGCGCGATGGTCGCATCGTGCAAATTGGTACGCCTGAGGACATCCTCACGGACCCCGCCAACGACTACGTCGCCCAGTTCGTTCAGGACGTCGACCGCGCACGCGTGCTCACCGCGGCCAGCGTGATGGAGCCAGCTCGCGCAGTTGTCCCCCTCACCGCCGGACCCCGTGGAGCACTCCGTGTGATGCGCGACCTTCAGGCCGGAGCAGCATTTGTTCTCGGTCGCGACCGCACCCTTCTGGGTGTTGTGCGCGACTCTCACGTGATGCGCCAGGTCAAGAGCAACGACACCGACCTCTCCCGCATCATCAACCGCGACCCCGCAGCCGTCTCCCCCGACGCCGCGCTTGTGGACCTGTTCGAACTTGCCGTTGAATCGGCGCTTCCCATCGCAGTTGTCGACGACAAACGTCGCCTACTCGGTGTTATTCCGCGTGTGACGCTGCTTGCCGCACTCGGCAACGTGTCCACCGACACCTCGCCCATCCAGGTCATCGAGCCCGTCTCGATCATTCCCAACGCGGAACTCGACGCCACACTCGCTCACGGCGACAAGATTGCCGGCACCACCGAAGGAGCAAACGCATGAACGACTTCCGCATTCCCCTCGGTAGCTGGGCGAGCACTTTCGTCGACTTCCTGACGGAGACCTTCCGCCCGGTGTTCGACGTCATCCGTGTCGTCTTCGCCGCGCTCTACGACGCCGTCGCCCTCGTGTTGGTGTCGCCGCCGTTCTGGATCATCATCATCATCGCCGCTCTCCTCGCCTTCGCGGTGAAGGGCTGGAAATTCGGTGTTGGCTCCGCCGTGGGACTCCTCGTCATTGTGGGCGTCAACCAGTGGGAGAACGCGATGGAGAGCCTTTCCCTCGTGCTAGTCGCCAGCGCAATCGCTATTGCGATCAGCATTCCTCTCGGTGTGCTTGCCGCACGCTCGAACGTTGCATCGACAATCATGCGCCCGATACTCGACTTCCTGCAGACCATGCCGGCATTTGTGTACCTCGTGCCCGCACTGCTCTTGTTCCGCGTTGGTGTGGTTCCAGGAATCGTCGCCACCGTCATCTTCGCGATGGCTCCCGGTGTGCGCCTCACCGAACTCGGAATCCGCGGCGTGGACAGCGAAGTGGTTGAGGCCGGACAGGCCTTCGGCTCATCGCCGTGGCGCATCCTTCGCCAGATCCAGCTTCCCCTCGCCCTGCCGACCATCATGGCCGGCGTCAACCAGGTCATCATGCTGTCGCTCTCCATGGTTGTTATCGCCGGAATGGTCGGAGCTGGTGGACTCGGCGGCGACGTCGTCCAGTCGCTCAGCCGCATCGACGTCTCTCTTGGAGCCGAGGCCGGTATCTCCGTGGTCATTCTCGCGATCTTCCTCGACCGCCTCTCCGGCGGCCTCGCTGGGAAGCGCAAGCGACCGATGTTCTCGTTCCTCAGCAGCAAAAAGACCGAGGGCGGCGACCCGTTTGTGCCGTCCACACCGAAGACAGATACCAGCGAGCCTGCGGACACCACCGACCGCCGCGTTCCTGCGTCCGTTTAGGTCCAACTTTTTCTGTCCTGCATCACAGCACCACAACCCCGTAAGGATCTTATGAACACCCCCATTCGCACCATGCTCGCCGCCGTCGCGGCCACCGGCCTCGTCGCCCTCGCCGGTTGTTCCAGCAGCCCCGCTGAGACCCTCGACAACGGCGACGAAAAAGACGTCACTGTTGCCGTGTTCAACGGCTGGCCTGAGGGCGAAGCTGTCAGCTATCTCTGGGCTTCAATCCTTGAGGACAAGGGTTACAACGTTGAGCTCGAGTACGCCGACGTTGCCGCTGGCTTCTCCGGTCTCTCGACCGGCGACTACGACGTCAACATGGATGTTTGGCTGCCCGTCACCCACGAGAGCTACCTGGAGTCCTTTGGTGACGACATCGTCGACATCGGAACGTGGAACAACGAGGCAACCAACAACATCGCGGTCAACGCCGATGCACCCGTCGACTCCCTCGACGAGCTCGCGGACAACGCCGATCTGTTCAACAGCACCATCATCGGCATCGAGCCGGGTGCAGGTCTCACCGGTCTGACCGAAGACGCAGTCATCCCTGACTATGGCCTCGAGGACTGGGACTTCAAGACCTCGTCAACCGCAACCATGCTGACCGAGCTCAAGGCCGCAACCGACGCGGGCGAGAACATCGCCGTCACCCTGTGGCACCCGCACTGGGCCTACGACGCGTTCGACATCAAGGACCTCGAAGACCCCCAGGGCGCGCTCGGTGACCCCGAGGGAATCCACTCCTATGGCAGCGCGGACTTCGAAGAGAAGTTCCCGCAGTTCGCTGAGTGGCTTGCCGCGTTCGAGATGGACACCGAGACCCTCGGAACCCTCCAGAACGCCATGTTCAACAGCGACGCCGAGTCGAGCGAGTACCAGGAGATCGTGAACACCTGGATCACCGAGAACCAGGACTGGGTCGACACCCTCACCGACTAAGTTCGTGCACCACAGACGGCCCGGCGGGCTGCGTCACTCGTGACGGAGCCCGCCGGGCCGTTCTTTTTCCGCTATCGCACCATCGCACCACAGATTCTTAAGGACAGAATGAACACCCCCATTCGCACCATGCTCGCCGCCGTCGCGGCCACCGGCCTCGTTGCACTCGCGGGCTGCTCCAGCAGCCCCGCCGAGACTCTCGACAATGGCGACGAAAAAGACGTCTCCATTGCGGTCTTCAGCGGCTGGCCCGAGGGCGAGGCCGTGAGCTACCTGTGGTCGTCGATCCTCGAGGAGAAGGGCTACAACGTCGAACTGGAAAACGTCGACATCGCCGCAGGCTTCACGGGGCTCTCGACCGGCGACTATGACGTCAACATGGACGTCTGGCTGCCCGTTACCCACGAGGCCTACCTCGACTCCTTCGGCGACGACATCGTTGACGTCGGAACCTGGAACACCGAGGCCACCAACAACATCGCGGTCAACGCCGATGCACCCGTCGACTCGCTTGAGGAGCTCGCCGCCAACGGCGACGCCTTCAACAACACCATTGTTGGCGCCGAAGCGGGATCCGGCCTCACCGACCTGACGCAGAACGGCGTCATCCCCGACTATGGCCTCGACGACTGGGACTTCTCGACGTCGTCCACCCCCGCCATGCTCAGCGAGCTGAAGGCTGCTCTCGACGCCGGCGAGAACATCGCCGTCACGCTCTGGCACCCGCACTGGGCCTACGAAGCCTTTGACATCAAAGACCTCGACGACCCGAAGGGTTCGCTCGGCGCTGCCGAGGGAATCCACTCGTACGGCAGCACCGACTTCGAAGAGAAGTTCCCGGCGTTCGCTGAGTGGCTTGCCGCGTTCGAGATGGACACCGAGACGCTCGGTTCGCTCCAGAACGAGATGTACAACAGCGGCGCGGAGTCGAGCGAGTATGAGCAGATCGTTGCTGACTGGATTGTGGAGAACCAGGAGTGGGTGGACGGACTGACCGACTAGTCACCGCCCCGCAGCACCAACGAACGGCCACTCACATCGGTGAGTGGCCATTCGTCGTTCTCAGGTCTCCGTTGTACTGCGTGTGCCTGCGGATGGCTCAGTCCGCGAACCGGTCGGTCGCCTCGATCAGCGCTGACAGGATGCCCGGTTCGTCGAACGAGTGACCGGCGTCGGGTACCAGGATGAACTCTGCCTCGGGCAGTGCGCGGTGGAGGTCCCAGGCGGTGACCGGCGGAGTGCAGATGTCGTACCGACCCTGCACGATCACCGTGGGGATGTTCCGCAGGAGGTGGGCGTTTGCCAGCAGCTGACCGTCTTCCATCCATCCCTTGTTCACAAAATAGTGATTCTCGATGCGCGCGAACGCCAGCGCGAAGTGGGGGTTAGTAAACGTCTCGACGATCTCGGGATGCGGAAGCAGGGTGATCGCGCTCGACTCCCACGTCGACCAGGCGACCGCCGCCGGCTCGTGCACGGCCGGGTCGGGGTCGTTCAAGCGGCGGTGGTACGCCTGGATAAAGCTCCCACGCTCGGCGACAGGGATCTGCGCCTCGAACTGTTCCCAGACATCAGGGAAGATCTGTCCGGCGGGTCCCTCGTAGAACCAGTCCAGTTCGCTCTTACGCAGCGTGAAGATACCGCGGAGCACCAGCTCGGTCACGCGCGTTGGGTGGGTCTGTGCGTAGGCGAGGGCGAGGGTGCTGCCCCACGACCCGCCGAACACCTGCCACTGCTCGACACCGATGTGCTCCCGCAACCGCTCGATGTCGGCAACGAGGTGCCAGGTGGTGTTCACCGCGAGGTTGTAGCCGGGGTCACTCGCGTGCGGCCGGCTTTTGCCCGCACCGCGCTGATCGAAGAGGATGATGCGGTACTTCTCCGGGTCGAAGGCACGCCGGTGACGGGGCGACACCTCACCACCCGGTCCCCCGTGCAGAAACACCACGGGTTTTCCCTTCGGGTTTCCGGACGCCTCCCAGTAGAGATGCTGCCCGTCTCCCACGTCGAGCATGCCGGAGTCGTACGGTTCGATCTCGGGGTAATAGGTACGCATCACGCCAGCCTAGAAGAAGTTGAGGCTAGGGGAAGCTGTGCCCAAATCCTGTGCACACCGGAGCGACGGCGGCGTCGATCATCGCCGCCAGGTCACCGCGCGCGGGGCCGGCGCCTGCCCACTGCGCGGCCGCCGCAGCTACTGCGCCCACCAGCGCGAATGACGCCGCCTGGGTGGCGAGTTCGGCGCCGGACACCGCGCGGGACGTGAGATAGGTGTGTACCAGGGTGGCGAGCCGGGCAAACCGATTGAGCCCCGACGTCAGCAACTCGTCGCGTGCACCCATTAACTCCCATTGCGAGACGGCCAACGGAATCCGGTCGGCCCCCACCTGCGATGCGGAGACGGTGAGCGTGCCGCGCACGGCCTCCAGCGGTGGCAGGTCGTGCGGCTGGCTCGCCAGCACCTGTTCGACCGAGTCCACGAGCGCGTCCACGTCTCCCCAGAGCAGGTCGCTCTTGGCCGCGAAGTAGTTGAAAAAACTCGCCCGGCTCACTCCGGCACGGGTCGTAATGTGTTCGATTGTGGTGCGCGCGTACGACTGCTCGAGGAACAGTTCTCCGGCGGCCTCTTCGATGGCGGCGCGGGACGATGACGGGCGCCGCCCGGGCCGACCGGGGACGCGGGATTCGGTGCCGGACATAGGTCCATGGTGGCACACACACCAGCGAAGACCGTCACCTCTGCCCTATTGTTGTACTCAGTCCACTTTTATCCCGAAGCCCTGGAGTTCTCGCATGTTGCTGCACGCCCGGCACACCCTCGCACTCGCCATTCTTGGCGTCAGCGCCCTGACTCTAACGGCGTGCGCGCCGGCAGAGACGTCGGGCGGATCAGCATCCCCCATCGACGGTGGCACCCTCACCTACGCGTCGGGAGATGCGGAGCCGACTTGCCTCGACCCTCACGTCGGCGGCAACTACCCCCAGGCGCTCGTCGCTACGCAGTACCTGGAGAGCCTCGTCTCCCTCGACGATTCCGGCACTCCCATCCCGTGGCTCGCCGAGAGCTGGACGGAGGCGGAGGACGGCCTCAGCTGGGAGTTCACACTTCGCGATGACGTGGAGTTCACGGATGGAACTCCCCTGAACTCCGCTGCCGTAGCCGCCAACATCGCCCACGTGCAGGACCCCGCGACCGGGTCGTCCACTGGATACCTCGCCGTCGGCAAGGTGACCAGCGTCGACGAGGTCAGCGACACCGTGGTGCGCCTCAACCTGTCATCCCCCGATAGCGCGCTGTTGGAGTCGCTGTCGCAGACGTGGGTAGCGATTCAGTCACCCACCGCTCTCGAGCGCGGCGACGAGGTGAACTGCGAGAGCCCCGTCGGCACCGGCCCCTTTGTTGTCACCGCCTGGGACCGTCAGAACAGCATCACCCTCGACCGCAACGAGAACTACAACTCGGCCCCCGCCGACGCCGAGGGTGACGGCCCCTACCTCGACCAGATCGTCTGGCGTTTTGTCCCCGACTCGGCGACCCGGTATGCGGCTCTGGCCTCGGGCGAAGTCGACGTCATCGACAACGCCCAACCCGACACCCTTGTCGCGGCGGCGAAGGACGACGCCCTCGACGAACTCGACGCACCCCGCCCGGGCGCATCCAACCGCCTCGAACTCAACAGCGGCAAAGCACCGTTCGACGACATCCGGGTGCGCGAGGCCTTCGCCCGCTCTGCCGCCGTCAACGATGGCATCGAGAGTCTCTTCTTCGGCACGGCCGACCGGTCGTATTCCGCCCTGTCCAGTGTTGAGGCTCTCGGCATCAGTGACGAAGATCTCTTTACTTTTGATGCTGACAAGGCCAATGAGCTCCTCGACGACGCCGGATGGACAGAACGTGATGCCAACGGCATCCGGACCAAAAATGGCGAGACGCTGAGCCTGGCCTTCCCCGTGAGCACCAACCAGTCGATCCCGGCTGAGCAATCATTGTTCGAGCAGATCCAGGCGACCACCAAGGAGGTCGGGTTTGATGTCGAACTCGAGCCGATGGACCTCTCCAGCTGGTACGCGGCCCTCGCCGCCGACGATTATGACCTGGTGAGCGCCCCATACACGAAGGTCGGCCCCGACGTGCTGCGCATCCTGTACCACAGCGACGGAATCACCCCGGCTCCGAGCGGCTACTTCGCCAACCACGCCAAGTCGAACCTTCCCGAGCTCGACGAGTTGCTGACCCAGGCATCGCAGGTGACAGACGTTGCCGAGCGAACCCAGCTCTATGCTGACGCGCAGCAGATTGTGCTCGACGGGTATTACATCGTGCCGCTGTTCGACCAGCAAAATCACTACCTGTTCCGGTCTGACGTGAAGGGGCTCCGCGCCCTGCCCACCGTCTACACCCCGACCTTCGCCGAAGCCTGGCTGGATCGGTGACGTTTGTCGCTGCCTCCCCCACCACCACACGTCCGCGGGCATCGGCCACCCAGTGGGTGGCGGCGCGGCTTGGCGGACTTGTGGTGGTGCTGTGGGCGGCAGCGACCCTCACGTTTTTCGCCCTCCGACTAATACCGGGCGATCCCGCCGAGGCGCTGCTGGGTGGCCCCGGGTCGCAGGCGAGTGAGGAAGCGCTGGACACCGCGCGGCGCGAGTTCGGACTCGACCAGCCCCTGCTTATCCAGTACCTCTCCCAGCTCGGCCGCTACATCACCCTCGATTTCGGTACCTCCTACTCCCTCAAACAACCGGTCACGTCGGTTATAGGCGAACAGATCGGCGGCACACTGGTTCTCGCCGCGCTGGCCCTCGCCCTGGCCTGGGCGCTCGCGCTGGGTGTGGCGGTGTGGTCGGCGCAGTCCGGACGAGTCGCCGCAGCGCTCGGCTCCGCACTCGAGGTGGTGGCGGTGGCACTCCCCCACTTTTGGCTGGCGAGTTCGCTTGTGTTGCTGTTCAGCACGACCCTCGGCTGGCTACCCCCGCTCAGCGGTCGCTCCCCCGCCGGGCTCATCCTGCCCGTGGTCACCCTTGCGATCCCGCTCGCCGGCTTTCTGGGCCAGGTGATGCGGGAGTCGCTACTCAACGCGATGTCGTCCCCCTTTGTACTGTCGGCGCGCACCCGGGGCGAGACGTCGGCGGGGGTCATCTGGCGGCACGCCCTCCGTCACGCCGCGCTGCCCGCCATCGGATTGTCGGGCTGGGCGTTTGGCAACCTGGTCAGCGGTGCGGTGGTGGTGGAGACGATATTTGCGCGTCCCGGCCTGGGGCGCACCCTGCTGACCGCTGTTCAGGCTCGGGATGTTCCGCTCGTCACCGGCATTGTGCTGGTGGTCGCCCTCGCTTACAGCGTTGTCACCACACTCACCGACGTTCTCGACCGTGCCGCCGACCCACGACTGCGCACGGAGGTGCAGGCGTGAGGCGTCCATCCGTGGTTGAGGCCATCTCCGGTGCCGTTGTTGTACTGCTTGTTGTGGCTGCATTCGCCCCCACACTGCTCGCTCCGGGCAACCCCCTTGCCATCGACCCACTCGCCAGCTTCCAACCGCCTTCCTGGGCGCATCCACTCGGCACCGACGAATCCGGGCGTGACCTCTACACCCGCATTGTGCACGGAGCAGCACCGTCGCTTCTCATCGGTGTTCTCGCGACCGTGCTGGGCGTGGGACTCGGTGTGGTGCTCGGGGTCGCCGGCGGCCTCGGCCCACGCTGGCTCGATGTCACGTCCACTCGCCTGGTCGAAGTGCTCTTCGCGTTCCCCGGACTTCTTCTCGCGCTGCTGTTCATCGCGATCGCCGGCCCGGGACCGGTGACGTCAACCGTCGCCGTGGGGCTCGCGACCGCACCCGGTTATGCGCGGCTGGTACGCAGCCAAGCCCTCAGCGTGCGGCGCTCCGGCTACGTCGAGGCCGCCGTTGTGCTCGGCCGCGGCTGGTGGAGCAGGCTCGGCCGCCACATCCTCCCCAACGTCGGCACCACTCTTTTTGTCCTCGCAACCTTGGGCGTTGGTCAGTCCATCGTCTGGGCGTCGTCGCTCAGCTACCTCGGCCTCGGTGTCTCCCCACCCGCGGCAGAATGGGGGGCGATGCTCAATTCCGGACGCACCTATATCGCCTCGTTCTGGTGGATGACCTTCTTCCCCGGCCTGGCGATTGTGCTCAGCGCCGCCAGCACCACGTTGCTGGGCCGCAGCCTGCAGTCCCGGGCGAGGGCACAGTGACAGTCGAGCCCGTTGTGCGGGCCGAGAACCTTCGTGTGCGCTTCGCGGGCAGCGATGCCCCCGCCGTGGACGGCATCTCCTTCACGATTGCCGCCGGAGAGTGCCTGGCGCTGGTCGGCGAGTCCGGGTCGGGCAAAAGTGTGACCGCGCGGTCCCTCGTTGGGCTGGCCGGCAGCGGCAGCACTGTTCTCGCCGATCGGCTTGAGGTGAGCGGGCGGGATGTCACGGGGCTGAACCGCCGTGCCCTTGAACGACTGCGGGGTGCCACGGTGGGCACCATCAGCCAAGACGCCCTCGTCGCGCTGGATCCCCTGCGGCTGGTCGGACGCGAAGTGGACGATGCCCTCCGCCTCCACACCACCCTCACCCCGGTGCAGCGCCGTGCCCGTGTGCTCGAGCTGCTTGCCGACGCGGGCATCCCCGATCCCGAGCTGCGCGCCGCCCAGCGATCGGGTGAACTCAGCGGGGGGCTCCGCCAGCGAGCGCTCATCGCGGCAGCGATTGCGGCCGATCCCGCCCTCATCGTGGCCGACGAGCCCACCACGGCACTCGACTCCCAGGTGCGCGACGGGGTTCTCAGCCTGATCCGGCGCCAGGTCGACCGGGGCCGCGCCGTGTTGCTCATCAGCCACGACCTCAGTGTGGTTGGCCGCTCCGCCGAGCGCGTCGCGGTCATGCAGAACGGCCGCATCATCGAAGAGGGAGCCACCGCCGACATCCTGCGGGCGCCCTCGCACCCCTATACCCAGAGCCTCCTGGCTGCGTCGCCCGCGGGCAAACCCCGCCACGAGCCACTCTTGCTCCGCACCCGCGTAACGTTGCGCGACCGGGTTGCAGCGCCCGCCTCGCCGTCGCCGCACACCAACCCTGTCGCCCAGGTTCTGGCCCCCACGGCATCCACCACCGCCTCAACGCCCGCATCCACGAACACACTCGCCCTCGACGCACGCTCCCTGTCGATCGCGTTCTCCACCCCGCGCACCGCCACCCGCACCGTACTCACGGACGTCTCGTTCACCCTCCCCCTCGGTCTGACCCTGGGGCTGGTGGGCCCGTCGGGGTCCGGCAAAACCACACTCGCGCGAATCGCGCTGGGCCTGCAGCGTCCGGATGCCGGTGAGCTCGACCTCCTCGGATCGCCGTGGTCGTCCCTGCCCGAGTCCCAACGCCGCGCACGGCGAGGCAGTATTGGTGCGATCTACCAGGACCCCCTCGGATCGTTCGACCCGCGACTCACCGTGGGAGCGATTCTCACCGACGCGGTCACGGGTGGCAGGTCGCGCACCCAGCCCGCAGACCGCGCGCGGGTCGCCGAACTGCTCAGCCAGGTCGGGCTCGCCTCCACGCTGAGCAACCGACGGCCGCTCAATCTCTCGGGCGGTCAGCGCCAGCGCGTGGCCATCGCCCGGGCACTCGCCGGCCGCCCCCGTGTTCTTGTGCTCGACGAACCGGTGTCGGCACTCGACGTCACTATCCAGGCGCAGATCCTCGATCTTCTCGACGAACTCCAGCGCGAGCTGGGACTCAGCTACCTCTTTATCTCCCACGACACCGACGTGATCACCCACATGAGCGACAGTGTGCTGACCCTCGTCTGACGCGAAAATATCCGACGCCTGACCCGCCAACGGACCCGCGCGTTTGCTCGCAGAGCCCCCGGAGGCGGAGGATTATCGCTATGGCGAAAATCTCCCTCACCGTAGTACTCGCGTTTTTCGCCAACCTTGCGGTCGCCGTCGCCAAAACCATCGCGGCGGCCCTCACCGGATCCGCCTCGATTACCGCCGAAGCCGCCCACTCCTGGGCCGACACGGGCAACGAGATTTTTCTGCTCATCGCCGACCGTCGCGGTGCGGGGAAACGCGACGCGAAGCATCCCGTCGGATATGGCCGAGAATCGTACTTCTGGTCGACCATCGCCGCCTTCGGGCTATTTACGGCCGGTGCCGTTGTCGCCGTCTACCACGGGGTACAGCAGCTCATCGAGCCGGAGCCCGCCACCGATTTCTGGATCGCCTACCTCGTACTGGGATTCTCGTGTGTGCTCGAGGGCATCTCGTTCTCGCAGGCCTTCCGCCAGGCCCGCGCGATGGCACGCGAACGCGGAACCGGCACACTCGAGCAGGTTCTCGAGACATCGAACCCCACCCTGCGCGCCGTCTTCGCGGAGGACGCCGCAGCCCTCATCGGCCTCGCCATCGCGTTTCTCGGTGTGCTGCTGCACCAGCTCACAGGGTCGTCCGTCTATGACGCGATCGGGTCCATCCTGGTGGGCCTGCTGCTCGGCGTTGTTGCCCTCGTGCTCATCGACCGCAATCGTCGATTTATTGTGGGGCAGGAGACGGATGCTCGCGTCGACGACGCCGCCCTGCGCCTCATCCTCGGCAACACCGAGGTGGAGCGCGTGACCTACCTGCACCTCGAGTTTGTGGGCTCGGGTCGTGTGTATCTGGTGGCCGCGATTGACCTCGCGGGCAACGAGATGGAGTCTGCGGTAGCGGTGCGTCTGCGTCGGGTGGAGCAGCAGCTCGAGCTCAATGAACACATCGAAGAGGCGGTGCTTACGCTGTCCACCCCGGGCGAGGCATCGCTGGTGGTCTCCGACGCGCACTCTTCTTAACAACACAGACGCGCCGGTCAGAGCCCAAATTGAGCATGCCGACGCGGGCGGGATAAACTGAGCCCGCTTGCGGACTCGCCGTGAGGGGGGCCCGGAGACGATCATGAGCGATGACACGCCCAAAGCACCACTGACACCGAGCGAGGGCAATCCGCCCGCCTCACCGTTCGACGAGATTCTCGCCGGCAACACACCATCACCGAAAAAGCCCGCCGCCCAGTTCGGCAGCGGCCCCGCGGCGGCTGACCGTGCAGACGACCGCACACCCAGCGAGGAGTCTCCCGCCGGAGCATCCGACGCCACCGTGCCGATTTCGGCAGCAGACGCGGATGCGGAACCGGATGCCGCCACCGAACTCTTCTCCACGCCGCCCACCGACGGCGTCGCAACCACGGCCATGCCCGCACCCACCGCACCGCTGGAACCGGCGATGCTGCGACCTCGCTCGACTCCCCCGGCAACTCCTCCGGTCGCCCCCACCGTGGCGACGGTGCCCGCCTACAGCCGCATGCCCGATCCGGCATACGACCCCTACGTGGACTACGCCGCGTACAACACGGTCGCCGAAGGTCCCGAACCGGAACCGGAAGAGCCAACAACCAATTGGTCGCGCAGCACCATCACCCTGGTGATTGTGGGCGCAACTCTTTTTGTGGCCATCGTTGTTCTCCTCTCCGTTCTGTTTGTCCGTGGTTCCGTGCCCGCACCGATTCCTACCGACGAACCGACTCCGAGCACCTCGCAGACGCCGACGCCCACACGAAGCGCGACACCGACGCCGACGCCTACGCCGACTCCCACACCGACACCGACCCCCACGCCAACTCCGACGCCCACACGTACCGTCGCGCCCCCGCCTGCGCCGTCCCCCACGCCGACGAGGTCAGCCACGCCGACTCCGACGGCCACCCCGACGCCGACTGTCGAGCCGACCACGGAGCCGACCGAAGAGCCCGCGCCCGAGCCTGAGCCCACAACGGACCCGGTTCCGGAGCCCACCGCTGTTCCGACCACACCGCCGACAACTCCTGTGGTCGACGTTCCCCCGGTGGTTCCCAGCACCGTGGCAACACCTTCTGTCCTGTAGGACACTCGTACTATGAGCGACGACAAGACCCCCACCGAACCGTTTGACCCGAACGAGGAGGACGCCCCCACACGGCGTCTCCCCGTCCAGCCGTCCGACGCACCCACGGAGGCCTACCGTGCGGCCGGGTCCGACGCTCCCACCGAGGCCTACCGGCCTCAGGGCACCAACGCCCCGACCGAGGCGTATCGCGCTCCCGGTTCGGACGCGCCCACGGAGATGTTCGGCGCGCATCCCCGAGCCGAGGCACCACGCCCGCGGGGATCCGATGCCCCCACCGAGTTCATTGCGCGTGGCACTACTCCGCCGCGGCAGCCGCCCGTGGCCCCGGCGCCGACGTCGAAGAAGTCCCGTGGCCCGCTCGTCGCTCTCATCATCCTCGGTGTGCTGCTCCTCGCCGCCGTGGGTGTGCTGATTGTGGTGTTGACCAGTGGCGAATCCTCGACCCCGGTGGCGACCGACGACCCCACCACGGTCGAAACCCCGGTCACCACACCGACGCCCAGCGTCACCCCCTCCGAAACACCCGAGCCGGAACCCACGCCGACACCCGAGCCGACCGTCACGCCGGAGCCGGAACCCGAACCGACCGTCGATCCTGTGCCGGTCGGCGCGACATTCGTCACGTTCACTCCGACCGATGGCACAGCGGTGGTGTGTGCGGACGAAGCATCCATCATCCCCGTTCCCGTCCCGTTCACTTGGTCGAGCACGGGCGCTGAGCTCGCCTGGTTCGCAACCGGAACAACCAACGCCAAAGCAGACCCGGACACCTCGGTCGACCCCACCGATACCTACACCGGTGCCCAGTTCGATTGCTCGCTCGAGTCCGAGGTGTACACCGTCACGCTGGACGATGGAACAGGCAAGCTCACCCACCAGAGCGTCACCCTCGTCCGCGAGCTCTCCTAAAGCCTCATCCGCCCTTTCCGTGGGCCGCAGCACCGTCGCGGTACCATGGACACACTTCCCACACTCAGGCACCCCACCAACTGACTCGGTGCCGTACATATGATCCGGAGAACCATGTCCTCGCTTCCCTCGTCGATGCCCGACAAACCCGCCCTCGAAGGGCTTGAAGCGAAGTGGGGGGAATCGTGGGAGAACCAGGGCACCTACCGTTTCGACCGTGAGCGCGCCACCCGCGAGAACATCTTCTCCGTGGACACCCCGCCGCCGACGGCCTCGGGAAGCCTGCACATCGGTCACGTGTTCAGCTACACACACATGGACCTCGTCACGCGCTACCAGCGTATGCAGGGCAAAACGATCTTCTACCCGATGGGCTGGGACGACAACGGCCTGCCCACCGAGCGCCGGGTACAGAACTACTACGGCGTTCGCGTCGACCCGACACTCCCCTACGACGCCGCGTTTGTCCCGCCACTCGAGGGCGGCGACAACGCCAGCAGCAAGGCCGCAGACCAGCTGCCGATCTCGCGCCGCAACTTCATCGAGCTGTGTGAGCGCCTCACCGTCGAGGACGAGAAGCAGTTCGAAGACGTCTGGCGCACCCTCGGCCTCAGCGTCGACTGGACCCAGTCGTACCGCACCATCGGCGACGAGGCGCAGACCGCCGCACAGCGCGCGTTCCTGCGTAATCTCGACCGCGGCGAGGCCTACCAGGCCGACGCCCCCACACTCTGGGACGTCACGTTCCGCACCGCCGTCGCTCAGGCCGAACTCGAAGACAAAGAGATGCCGGCCGCGTACCACCGCCTGGCCTTCCACGCTCCGGATGGCACCGACATCCACATCGAGACAACCCGCCCCGAGCTCCTCGCCGCGTGTGTCGCCCTCGTTGCTCACCCCGACGACGAGCGCTACCAGCACCTGTTCGGCACCAACGTCACCACCCCGCTCTTCGGCGTCGAGGTTCCCGTGGTTGCCCACCACCTCGCCCAGAAGGACAAGGGATCAGGCATCGCGATGATCTGTACCTTCGGTGATGTCACCGACGTCATCTGGTGGCGCGAACTGTCGCTGCCGAACCGCACCATCCTCGGGGCCGACGGCCGCATCATCGCCGACGCCCCCGACGTCATCGTCACCGACGACGCCAAGGCCGCCTACGCGGCCATCGCCGGCAAAACGGTGTTCAGCGCCAAAAAGACCATGGTGGAGCTACTCCAGGCGTCCGGTGAAATGACCGGCGACCCCAAGCCCATCAGCCACTCGGTTAAGTTCTTCGAGAAGGGCGACAAGCCCCTCGAGATCATCTCGACGCGCCAGTGGTACATCCGTAACGGCGCCCGCGACGCCGACCTGCGCGAGAAGCTCATCGCCGACGGTCGCGCCATTAACTTCACCCCCGACCACATGCGTGTTCGCTACGAGAACTGGGTCGGCGGCCTCACGGGTGACTGGCTGATCTCCCGCCAGCGCTTCTTCGGTGTTCCGATTCCCGTCTGGTACGAACTCGACGCCGAGGGCAACAAGGGCACACCGATCGTTCCCAGCGAAGACTCACTACCCGTCGACCCCGCGTCCGAGACGGCACCCGGCTACGACGAGTCGCAGCGCGGCGTCCCCGGCGGATTTGCCGGAGAGGTCGACATTATGGACACCTGGGCAACCTCCTCCCTCACCCCGCAGATCGCCGGCGGCTGGGAGCGCGACCCCGAGCTGTTCTCGCTGGTCTTCCCGTACTCACTGCGCAGCCAGGGCCAAGACATCATCCGCACCTGGCTCTTCTCGACCGTGCTGCGTTCCGAACTCGAGCACGGACAGGTGCCGTGGAAGAACGCGGGCATCTCCGGCTTCATCGTGGACCCCGACCGCAAAAAGATGTCGAAGTCCAAGGGCAACGTCGTGACCCCGGCCGCGATGCTCGAAGCTCACGGCTCCGACGCCGTGCGCTACTGGGCCGCGTCGAGCCGCCTCGGCACCGATGCCGCGTTTGATCCGCAGAACCCCAAGCAGATCAAGATCGGCCGCCGCCTGGCGATCAAGGTGCTCAACGCCGCGAAGTTCGTCTACTCGTTCCCCGTCGCCGACGCCTCCGTCACCAGCGCCGCGCACCCGCTCGACACCGACCTGCTGGCCGAACTCGACCGCGTCATTGTCTCCGCGACCGCCGCGTTCGAGGACTTCGACCACGCCAAGGCACTGGAAACCGCCGAGCAGTTCTTCTGGACCTTCTGCGACGACTACCTCGAGCTCGTCAAGGAGCGCGCCTACGGCGCCGGAACCCCCGAGGGCCAGGCCTCCGCCACGCAGGCCCTCCGCGAAGCGATCGACGTGCTCCTGCGTCTCTTCGCCCCGTTTATCCCGTTCGCCACCGAAGAGGTCTGGAGCTGGACGCACGAGGGATCCATCCACGTCGCCGAGTGGCCGAAACCGCGCAGCGCGGGAGCACCCACGGGCCTGCTCCCCCTCGTGAGTGAAGCGCTCATCAGCATCCGCCGCGCCAAAACCGACGCGAAAGCATCGCAGAAGACCGAGGTCGTCTCGGCGACCATCTCCGGTCCGGCACTGCTGGAACTCGCACTCGACGACCTCGCGGCCGTCGGACGTATCGCCGAGGTCAACTTCAGCGCCGACGACACCGTCTCCGTGACCGACATTGTGCTCGCCGAACAGCCTGCACCGACCGAAACCGCCGAGGTCAAGTAATGCAAATGGGAACACGCTGGTCCGTAGGCGCCGACGCCCCGAGCTCGCTGCCGGCCGACGTGCGCACCGCCGTTGCGACGGTCGAGGCTGAACTCGCCGAGATCGACACCGCCCAGTGGCGGTGGACCCTCACGTGGCTCGAAGGTCGCCCCGTGGTTGAGCTCGATGACGGCACCACAATCCGCATCGACTCGCTCGGTGTCGTCACCGTTGAGGCGCCCCTCGACGACGACCCCGCCGACGACTGACCGACGGCTGAGAGGCCGGGCGTTTAGGCTCGGAGAATGACGAACCCGTTCTTCGAGCCAAGCACCCTGCCCTATGGTCTTCCGCCCTTCGCCGACATCACCGACGAGCACTACCGTCCGGCGTTTGAGGCGGGGCTGGCACAACACCTCGCGGAGATCGCCGCCATCACGGGCTCATCCGACGCGCCCACGTTTGAGAACACCATTGTGGCGCTCGAACGCGGCGGCCAGATCCTCGACCGCGTCGCAACGGTATTTTTCAACAAATCGTCCGCCGACAGCACCGACTTCACCAACGCGCTCGAAGAAGAAATCGCCCCGTTACTCGCGGCGCACTCTGATGCGATCCGGTTGGATGCTTCGCTCTACGGCCGCATCAGCGATCTCCACTCCCGTCGTGCCGACCTCGGGCTGACCGACGAGGGTGTGTACCTCATCGAGCGGTATTACACCGAGTTCACCCAGGCGGGGGCCGGATTGGGTGCCAACGAGAAAGACCAGCTGCGCGAGTTCAACCAGCGCCTCTCGGTGCTGACCACACGCTTCGAAAAGAACCTGCTTGCCGACACCAACGATCTCGCGGTGGTTGTCGACGACGTCGCCGAACTCGACGGACTCGGGCAGGGCGAGATCTCCGCCGCTGCCCAGGCCGCTGCGGACCGTGGGCTTGACGGCAAGTACCTCATCACGCTGGTGCTCCCCACCGGCCACCCGTTCCTCGCGGCACTGACGAACCGTGCGCTGAGGGAACGTCTGATGGCGGCATCCCGATCCCGCGGCATTCGCGGAGGTGACAACGACAACCGGCAACTGGTACTCGAGATCACCCGCCTGCGCGCCGCACGCGCGAAGTTGCTCGGTTTCGAGAACCACGCGGCGTTTGTGACGAGCGACCAGACCGCAGGAACCCCCGAGGCCGTCGACGCCATGCTGCGCGGACTCGCCCCGGCCGCCGCGCGTAATGCCCGGGTCGAGCAGGCCGCCCTGCAGGCACAGATCGGTGACGAGTTCGAACTCGCCGCCTGGGACTGGGCGTTTTACACCGAGAAGGTGCGCAAAGCGACCTACGACGTGGATACGTCTGAGATGCGCCCGTACTTCGAGGCCGAGCGGGTGCTGCGCGACGGAGTCTTTTACGCCGCGACCCGCCTCTACGGCGTGACCTTCGCCGAGCGTCCCGACCTCATCGGTTATCACCCCGATGCCCGCATCTTCGAGGTCTTCGACGAAGACGGCTCGGGAGTTGGCCTGTACTCGTTCGACCTCTACACCCGCGATTCGAAGCGCGGTGGTGCCTGGATGAACTCGCTCATTTCGCAGTCCACGCTCCTCGACTACCCCGTGGTGGTCACCAACAACCTCAACGTGCCGAAACCCGCGGCCGGCGAGCCCACCCTCCTCAGCTACGACGAGGTCAACACCCTCTTCCACGAGTTCGGCCACGCCCTGCACGGGCTCTTCGCGCGCGTCACCTACCCGAAGTTCGCCGGAACCAACGTCTTCCGCGACTTCGTCGAGTTCCCGAGCCAGGTCAACGAGATGTGGATGCTCTGGCCCGAGGTGCTCGCCAACTATGCCGTGCACTACGAGACCGGCGAGCCGATGCCGCAGGCCTTTGTCGACAAGCTCCAGGCGTCGTCCGCGTTCAACGAGGGGTTCGCAACCTCGGAGTACCTGACGGCCGCTTTGCTTGATCAGGCCTGGCATCGGATCGGGGTGGATGCCGCGGTGTCCGACGTCGCCGCATTTGAAACCGCCGCCCTGGCCAGCTTTGGGCTCGACAATCCCGCCGTGCCCCCGCGCTACTCCAGCACCTACTTCGCCCACACCTTCTCCGGTGGATACGACGCCGGGTACTACTCCTACATTTGGAGCGAGGTGCTCGACGCCGACACCGTGGAGTGGTTCACCGAGAATGGTGGACTCACCCGGGACAACGGCGACCGCTTCCGTACCCGACTCCTCGGAGTCGGCGGATCGCGTGACCCGCTGGCGGCCTACCGCGACTTCCGCGGGCGCGACGCACTCATCCAGCCGCTACTCGACCGTCGCGGTCTCAACGACTGAGCCGCACTTCCGGTTCACACCAGACCGTGCTGGGCCGCCCACGCGGCGGCAGCGGCGCGGGAGGTCACTCCCAGCTTGCGCCGCACGTTGGCGACGTGACGGTGAATGGTGTGGGCGCTGAGAATCAGGTTGCCCGCGATCTGCTGGTCGGTGAGTCCCTCGGCGACGAGGCGCAGCACGTCGCGTTCCCGCGGGGTGAGTTCGTGGGAGCGCGGTGTGGTGTCGGAGCTGATCGAGTACACCCCGAGAAAGTCGAGCACGGCAGCGACCAACGCCTCGGAGTCGCCCCGCCACGGGAGATGGTTGCGTCCGGCCAGAGGCTGAAACCGCGCCCCGGGAATGCGGGTCGCGAGGTCGCGGCCGACCGCAAATGGCACCGCGCGGTCCTGGTGGCGGTGGGTGACCAGGGTTGGTGCGGACACCCGCGGAAAGTAGGCGGAGCCATCGGTCTCATACACCGCACGCAACGCCGCCACCGCTGCCCCCATCGGCAGTGCACGGCGCTGCAGTCGGGCGAACGCCTCCCGCTCATCCGCGGTGCCATCGGGCAACAGGATGTCGGCCAGTACCCGCGAGCCCACACCCCAGTGCCTGCCGACGATCGCGAGCATCGACCCGATGGCGTCGGGCGATCCGAGCATCCGGCCCTCGGCGAAGCCCCCGTACAGCACCAGCCGCTCGACGCGATGGGTCCGCTCGGCCGCATACGCAGAGAAGATCACCCCGCCGTAGCCAGTGCCGAACATCTCGACCGAATCGACGCCGAGCTTCGCGAGCACACCGTCAATGGTGCGGATCTCGTTCTCGAGCGTGAGGGGGCCGTCGGCCGCCGACATCCCCGTGCCCACCCGGTCGTACCGGATCACCGTGCGGTGCTCGGCCAGCCGGGCGATAAATCGGCGGAACGGCACACTGCGCCAGTCGATCTCGAGGTGGCTGCACCACCATCCGCCCACCACAAGAGGAGGGCCTGTGCCCTGCGTGGACCAGGCGATTGATCGTCCGTCCACGTCGGTGTGTCGAATCACCTGATCCGCTTCGATCATTTCCCCAGTCTAGAAATGGCGGGGGCCGAGCGTAAGGGCGTCAGGCCGCGCTTTTTGTACGGGTCCAGCCGAGCCACAGCATCACCACACCACCCACAAGCAGTCCCCAGAACGCCGAGCCGACTCCGCCGATCACCACACCCGAAGCGACCACCAGAAACGTGACTATCGCGACAATCCGGTGCTGGGGGTCTTCGAGGGCTGCGGTGATCCCCGACACCATGGCGCCGAGCATGGCCAGCCCCGCCACGGCCGTGATCAGCAGCGGCGGACTGGCCGAGACCAGCGCGGTCGCGAGCCCTGCGCCCAGCCCCAGCACCACGTAGCTCGCGCCGCCCGCAAACGACGACACCCACCGGCGTTCCGGGTCGGGGTGGGCATCCGGACCCGCCATCAGCGCCGCCGACAGGGCAGCCAGGTTGATCGCGTGGCCGCCGAAGAGGGCGCCGACAGCCGAGAGCGCTCCGGATCCGATGAGAATGGTGGATGCCGGGGGGCGCGTGTATCCGAAGGTGGCGAGCACCGCGAACCCGGGTACGTTCTGGCCGGCCATGGTCACCACATACAGCGGCAGTCCGAGGCTGACGATGACCCGGGGATCGATCTCGGGGGCAACAAACGACAGTTGGGGCGCAACAACGGCGGACGACAACCAATCACCGCCCGCAGACATCCCGATTACGATCACCGTCACCACCAGCGCACCCGGCACAGCCCAGCGCGGGGCGAGCCGATACAACACCAGCCACACCACCACGATGGGCAGGGCGAGGAAGGGAAGCTCCACGGAGGCCTGAACGGGCGCCAGGCAGATCGGGAAGAGGATGCCCGCGAGCATGGCACTGGCGATGGGTTTCGGGATGCGCGTCATGGCGCGAGTCAGCGCGGGCCACAGTCCCGTGAGCACAATCAGCACACCGCAGGCGACAAAAGCACCAACGGCCGCGGCGAAGCTCCCAGTGGTGGCCTGGGCGGCGACGAGGAGGGCTGCCCCGGGCGTTGACCACGCGAACGACAGCGGCAGTTTGTACCGCCACGACATCACCATGGCGATGACGGCCTGCGAGAGGCACAGTACGAGCAGTCCCGACGCGGCCTGCGCCGGGGTGGCTCCGACCGCGATGAGGCCAGCGATCACTAAAGCAAACGTGCTCGCAAAACCAGTTATGGCGCCGACAACGCCGGCGACGATGGGCTGGACGATCGCTCTAGGCCGACTTCTCCTCGCGCACGGCAGTGCGCGGCACGATGGTCGGAGCGGCGTTGTCGAGCACGGTCTGCTTGGTGACGATCACTCGGGCGACGTTGTCGTCAGAGGGAACGTCGAACATAATCGGGCCGAGCACCTCTTCCATAATCGCGCGCAGGCCACGAGCACCTGTTTTGCGGAGCACGGCGAGGTCGGCGATCGACTCGAGGGCGTCGAGGTCGAAGTCGAGTTCTACCCCGTCGATCTCGAACATCCGCTGGTACTGACGCACCAGGGCGTTCTTCGGCACCGTGAGGATCTCCATCAGGGCGACCTGGTCAAGCGGCGTGACGGTCGTGACCACGGGGAGACGACCGATGAACTCGGGGATCAGACCGAACTTGTGGAGGTCTTCGGGCAGAACCTCGCCGAACAGGTTCACCTCGTCACCCTTGCTGTGCAGCGGGGCGCCGAAGCCGATGCCCTTTTTGCCGGCGCGCTGGGAGATGATCTCCTCGAGCCCGGCGAAGGCACCCGCAACGATAAAGAGCACGTTGGTGGTGTCGACCTGGATAAATTCCTGGTGGGGATGCTTGCGGCCACCCTGCGGCGGCACCGAAGCGACGGTTCCCTCAAGAATCTTGAGCAGCGCCTGCTGCACACCCTCGCCGGAGACGTCGCGTGTGATCGACGGGTTCTCGGCCTTGCGGGCGATTTTGTCGATCTCGTCGATGTAGATGATGCCGGTCTCGGCGCGCTTGACGTCGTAGTCGGCGGCCTGGATGAGTTTGAGGAGAATGTTCTCCACGTCCTCCCCCACGTAACCGGCCTCGGTCAGTGCGGTCGCATCGGCGACGGCGAAGGGCACGTTGAGGCGCTTCGCGAGAGTCTGTGCGAGGTACGTTTTGCCACAGCCGGTCGGGCCGATGAGCAGGATGTTCGACTTCGCCATCTCCACGTCGTCGATGAGGGCGTCGGCGGGACCGATCGTGCTGCGGGCGCGGATGCGCTTGTAGTGGTTGTACACGGCGACGGAGAGGGCGCGCTTAGCGGCATCCTGACCGATGACGTATTCCTCGAGGAACTCGTAGATCTCGCGCGGCTTCGGCAGGTCGAACTCACTCGAGGCCTCTTCGCCCGCTTCGGCGAGGCGCTCTTCGATGATCTCGTTGCAGAGCTCAACGCACTCGTCGCAGATGTACACGCCGGGTCCGGCGATCAGCTGCTGAACCTGCTTCTGGCTCTTTCCGCAAAAAGAACACTTGAGCAGATCGGCGCTTTCCCCAATTCGGGCCACGGTCGCTCTCCCTCTTTCCAAGGTGCTGTGTCTAACCGAGCCTAACCCGTGCGGGAGAGCACGGAGGCACGTGTGTCACATTCTGTTCGGCGAGCCGCCGCGATACCGGGCCAAACGTGTTGGCGCTGGGCTCCGAACCAGTAACGCTATGGCACCATGTCTAGGGGAAAGGTGCGACGACGATGGCTGTAACGAGGTGGATGCGGGTGCTCCGTGGCACCCTCGCGGCGTCGTTCGCGACCTTTGTTGCGGCGTTCTCCCACGTACTCGGTGGCGGCGCACTGCCCAGCGCCGCAGCGATCTCCCTCTCGTTCTCGCTGGCCCTGCTCGCCTGCATCGCCCTTGCCGGTCGCCGGATGTCCCTGTGGCGTACTGTCGCGTCGGTCGGATTCAGCCAGCTTCTTTTCCACGGTCTCTTCAGCACCGTGATGGGCACCAGCACCATCACGATGTCGGCACACGCCGGACATGGTGCGAGCGATGTGGTGATCACGTCGAGTTCTGGCGCGGGAGCATCCAGCCATTCCGCCACCATGTGGTTCGCCCACGCCGTCGCCGCAGCCCTCACGATTCTCGCCATCCGCTACGCCGAGGTTGCCCTCGCCGCACTGCGCACCAGCGTCGGGCTCTTTCGTGGCATTTTCTCGTCGACCCAGCCCGTGCACGTCAGTCGCGACGACACGGCGCCCCGGATCGGTTGCAGCCAGAGAGTTGTACCTCGCGACCTCAGCGTTTTGTTCTCCGCTCTCCGCCATCGCGGTCCGCCCGCACTCGTCTCCGCGTAGGTCCCCTCGGCGCCTCCGCGGCACCGCACTCTTTTTGGGCACTCGCCCCGCCATTTTCGGCACTCCACGCATTTCCGTGGCCCGCGTTCGCGCCTCCACGATGACTAAAGGAACACCATGAAGAAGAACACCCTCGCGAAGTCCGCCACCGCTCTCGGCGCCGGCACCCTGCTCGCCCTCGCCGTGCCGCTTGCGGCCAGCGCCCACGTCACCATCAACCCGTCGGCCGCGGAAGCTGGCAGCTACTCGGTGATCACGGTCAAGGTGCCCAACGAGTCCGCCACGGCTTCCACCACCAAGGTGGAGCTGTCGCTGCCGACCGACACCCCGTTCACGAGCGTGCGCTACGTGCCCGTCGCCGGATGGACCACCGAGCTCGTCACCGAGGAGCTTCCCGAGCCCGTCACGGTCAACGACACCGAGATCACCGAAGCGATCACCAGTGTGGTCTGGACGGCGGACGCTGGCTCCGAGATCGCAGACGGCCAGCTCCAGCAGTTCGAGCTGTCGCTCGGACCGGTACCAGACGTCGGATCGGTCATCCTCCCGACCGAGCAGACCTACTCCGACGGATCCGTGGTGAACTGGGCCGAAACCGAGGAAGACGCGGAGCTTCCCGCTCCCGTGCTCTACATCAACGACGAGGCACCGACCGACCACCACGGTGGAGCGTCGCACAGCGACGATGAGGCCACCACCACGGTGACGGCTGAGTCGTCCGTCGCGTCGTCGTCCGACGACGTGCTCGCCCGCATCCTCGGCCTCGGCGGACTCGTTCTCGGCGCTGCCGCGCTGGTGCTTGCCATCACCGCTCGCCGTTCGAGCACGAAGTAATCGCTGTGACGGCGATCAGTGCCCACCGCGGGCATCCGGCCATACGGTTCGCACTGCTCGCCGCCGCGGGCACCCTGCTGGCCGCGGGCCCTGTGCTCGGGTTGGCCACAGCGGCCCAGGCGCACAACTACCTGGTTGATTCAACGCCGGCGTCCGGTGAGACCCTCACCGAACTGCCGGAGACGTTCTCGATCACCACCAACGAGGCGTTGCTCGACCTGGGCGGCGAGGGCGCAGGCTTCGCCCTCGAGGTCGTTGACTCCGACGGCCTCTACTACGGCGACGGCTGCGTCACCGTGGAGGGCGCAACCATGTCTGTCACGCCGGCCATTGGCGCAGCGGGCGACTACACGGTCGTGTGGCAGGGTGTCTCGGCCGACGGACACACCGTCTCGGCGGAGTTCCCGTTCGTGTGGGCACCAACCGATCCGAGCGTGGCGACCGAGGGAAGTGCTACTCCCGTCACCTGCGCCACCGCAGGCGGGAGTGACTCAGCAGAGGACAACACCGCTGCCGAGGGCTCGGACGCTGATGCGCCGGCCGACTCCCCTGCCACCACCCCCCAGGCACCCACCGACGCGAACCTCAGCGATGTGTTGTGGATCGGCGGCTCGGTGGTGCTCGTTGGTCTGGTGGTGGGCATCACGCTCCTGGTGAGCGGCCGCAAAAAGAAGGTCTAGCCTTCAGGCATCCACCCACCGCAGCATCAAAAAAGTGGGCCGTTCCTTTCGGAACGGCCCACTTTTTGTGGTGGAACTACTTGACGAGCGAGGGAAGGTTCTTCCGGCTGGTCAGCACCTGGTCGATCAGTCCGTACTCGAGGGCCTCAGCAGCGCTGAGGATCTTGTCACGGTCGATGTCCTTGTTGACCTGCTCCACGGTGCGGTTGGAGTGCTTCGAAAGCGTCTCCTCCAACCACTCGCGCATACGAAGAATCTCGCGCGCCTGGATCTCGATGTCGGATGCCTGTCCGCCACCCTGTCCGCTGACGGACGGCTGGTGGATGAGGATACGGGCGTTCGGCAGCGCGAGGCGCTTTCCGGGGGTTCCCGCAGCCATCAGCACAGATGCAGCCGAGGCAGCCTGGCCGAGAACAACGGTCTGGATCTGCGGACGGATGTACTGCATGGTGTCGTAGATCGCCGTCATCGCGGTGAAGGATCCACCGGGTGAGTTGATGTACATCACGATGTCGCGGTCCGGGTCCTGGCTCTCAAGAACCAGAAGCTGGGCCATCACGTCGTCCGCCGAGGCGTCGTCGATCTGCACACCGAGGAACACGATGCGGTCTTCGAAAAGCTTCGCGTACGGGTCCTGGCGCTTGTACCCGTAGGCGGTGCGCTCCTCAAAGGTGGGGAGGATGTAACGGGACTCAGGCATCTGGCCTGCCATCCCGGTGGCACTGGCAGTGCCGAAGTTGAAGTTATCCATCGTCTTTCCTACTTCTCGGTCTCGCTGGGGTCGGGCACGGACTCGTCGGTTCCGCCGCCACCGATCACGTCGGAGGCGTGCTCGCGCATGTGGTCAACAAAGCCGTACTCCAGCGCGCCCTTGGCGTCGAACCAGTTGTCGCGGTCGTTGTCGATGAGAACCTGCTCGACGGACTTGCCCGTCTGCTCGGCGGTGAGCTCAGCCATACGCTTCTTCATGTCGAGGATGACGTGGGCCTGGGTCTGGATGTCGGCGCTGGTTCCGCCGAAGCCACCGGACGGCTGGTGAAGGAGCACACGGGCGTTCGGCGTGATGTACCGCTTGCCCTTGGTGCCCGACGACAGCAGGAACTGTCCCATCGACGCTGCAAGGCCGATACCGACCGTGACGATGTCGTTCGGAACAAACTGCATGGTGTCGTAAATCGCCATGCCCGCGGTGATCGATCCACCGGGAGAGTTGATGTAGAGGAAGATGTCCTTTTCGGGATCTTCGGCGGCAAGCAGCAGCAGCTTCGCCGCAATCTCGTTAGCGTTCTCGTCTCGCACTTCTGAGCCAAGCCAGATAATGCGATCCTTCAGCAGTCGGTCGAAAATACTGCTGACAAGTGCCGGTTCGGCCATTGTTGCGCTCCCATTCAGTTATCGCTTGTTACCGAATGTAGTGGAGAGTGCGTGATGATCTGGCTCTGTTCGCCGTCGGCAAAGTCTTAGGCTCTCAGGATGACCGAGACCTGGCTCGACCGCGTGGCACTGGTGTGGTCGGCATCCCCCGATCGCACACCCTCCCAGACGGTTGCCCTCATTGACGAACTGGTTGCCGAGCGACCTCCCACCGACGCGCGGGCCGTGTTCGAGTCGGCCAGCGCCCGGGACTACGCCCATCGTGAGGCCGAGGCTGAACCGCTCTATCGGCGGGCGCTCGCCCTGGGCATCCACGATCCGCATCGCGCACGAACCGTGATTCAGCTCGCGGCCGTGCTGCGTGTGCTCGGCAGGCCCACCGAGGCCATTGTGGTTCTGCAAGACGGTTTTGCCGATGATCCGGATCATTATCTGGGGGATGCTGCGCGGGCCACCCTCGCCCTCGCGCTAGCTGACTCCGGCGACTGGCAGGCAGCCACAGCGGTGGCGCTCGACGCACTGGCCTCCCACCTGCCGGAATACTCACTCTCGATTCGAGCATCGTCTGCCGCGCTCCTCGACACCGTCTGAACCCCGCAACAACACCAAGTGGGTCCCGCGTGACATCACCAGGTAAGTCCCACACAACACCATCGCGCCGCGTCCTCCGGGGAATCCCGCAATGCCGCCGCAACCGGCAAACCCACACGCGTGCCGAAGGTAGGCTGACATTCGATATGTCTATTCCCGACCGGCAGACACCCGAAGAGATGCGGGCCTGGTTGGCACTCCTCGAGACTGCCAACCTGGTGCAGCACGCCACGGACCGTCGTGTGCGCGATACCGTCGGCCTGACATTCGCCCAGCTCGAGATTCTCGCGCGCATCGCCGAGACCGGCGACTCCGGGATGCGGATGACCGACATCGCCGACAAACTCGTGGTGTCGCGCAGTGGTTTGACCTATCAGATCGGTCAGCTCGAGAAGCGCGGACTCGTCTCGCGAGCCCCCTCCATTGACGACGAGCGATCCGTGATAGCGCGCATCACCACCGCTGGCCAGGCCACTCTCCTCGACGCCGTGCCGCACTACGTCGAAGTGGTGAAAAACATGTTCCTCGACCACGTCACGCCGGCCGACCTCACGGTTCTCGCCGACATCCTCGACGGTGTGCGCGACGAACTACGCAGCAGGCCAGGCAGGTCAGCGCTCGACCGCTGAGGTGGAGCGGGTCGGGCCAGCGCGGTATCCACAGCACCACATCTGACAGTCCGCTCCCAACTTGTCCCTCACCCTTGATCTACTTTGATTTCGAAGTAGTGTTTGGGGCATGAGCATCCGAGACATTCCCCTCACCACCCTCGACGGCAAGCCGACGTCACTCGCGGACTACGCGGACAAGGTTGTGATGGTCGTCAACGTCGCCTCTCGCTGCGGACTCACCCCGCAGTACGAAACCCTCGAGCAGCTGCAGCGCACCTATGGTGATCGCGGCTTTACGGTTCTCGGCTTCCCGAGCAACCAGTTCGGACTCGGCGAGACCGGCAGCGAAGAGAAGATCGCCGAGTTCTGCTCCTCGACCTACGGCGTGACGTTCCCGCTGATGGAAAAAACCAAGGTCAATGGAAAGTCGCAGCACCCGCTGTACGCCGAACTCACCAAAACCGCCGACGCCAACGGCAAGGCAGGCCGAGTGAAGTGGAACTTCGAGAAGTTTGTGATCACTCCGACCGGAGAGATCAGCCGCTTCCGTCCAACCACCCTGCCCGACTCCCCCGACGTCATCGGTGCGATCGAGGCCGGCTTCACCACCACGGTCTAGCACGAGCGAAGTGAGCCCGACGGCTTAGCGCAGCCCGAGCTCGCTGACCCAGTAGCTGAGGAACGCCGCTCCCGCCTCATCGTGGATTAATTCGCCCTCCACAATGATCTCGTAGGGCCGGTCGAGGATTCCGTCTTTCGGACGAACATCAACGTGCGCAACGTCGTACCCCGCTGCGTGGAGATGATCGGCCATCAGGTAGTCGCTGCGCGAGTCGCCCACCGAACGCCACCGGCGCGGAAGTGGACCCGAGGCCTCGAAGTACTCGAGAGCACGCTCAGCCCCACGGTCCTTATCGAGCAGGATCGACTCGATGTCGGTCGAGATGATGGTCGGATCGAGCCGAAACGGCACCTGTCCGTTGGCATCGGGAGAAGTACGCTCACCGAGGCGCACACCAACCCCGTGCCCCGACACCACAGCGAAGGCCGCGTCATTGAAGCGCCCCTGGTCGGCCACATAACTGGCGTGCTCGACATCGGTACGCTGCTCAACCGAAATCATCGCCCGTTTGGTCTCATCAAAAAACATGGTGCTGGCGAAATCGGATGCCACGAGTGTGCGCACGTCCTCCCCCACAACACCGGGCAGTGCCACACTCTCGTCGACGGTGACCTCTCCCATCCCGTTCTCCGTGATGGAACACCACGCTGCACCCTTCTCAAACACCCCGAACATCCGCGCACCGGGAACCCGCAGCGCGTCGGCGAGGCCGGCGTCCAGGAGTGGAGCGATTACCTGCTCACGAATGAATTCGTCAGAGCGCCCAGTGATAAACGCGATGGGTACACCGGCAGCAGTGAGGGTCACCAGGTCGGTGAGGATGCTGTCGATCGCGATCGTACGAGAGGTCGGGCTAGCGATCGGGCCGTCAACATCAAAGAGAAGTCCAAGATTGTGCATGCTCTATCTTGACGCCTGATTCTTCCTCGACGACTCGCATGGGCCACTATTGAGGAATGGACGCACGACAGCAGCGCACAAAAGACGCACTCGAGAAGGCGATTCTCGAACTTGCGAGCGCGCGCCCGCTGAGTGAGATCACCGTCACGGATATCGCCCGAGCCGCGGGTATCACCCGCCCCACCTTTTATGCCCACGCCGACAGCCCCGGCGACCTCCTCGCTGCGGTGCTCGGCGCCGAGCTCGAACAACTCCGTGTGCAGTTCGCCCGCGACGCCCGGTCGACCACGTCCGACCAGATTCCGTCCCTCGCTACGGTGGGCCGTGAACTCGTCGCACATGTGCACCGCAACGCCGCGTTGTACCGCCACAACCTTCGTCTCCGCCTTCCCCGCGAGGTGCGCGACGTGCTCATCGACCACGTCGAACTCGCGCTGGTCGACCACCTCACCCGCCATCCCTCGGTCGCTCCCCCGTTCCAGACAGACGGCCCGATCACGGACGAGCAGCGCTACCGGGTGTCGTCGATGTACTCGGCCATGGCAGCGTCGGCCACCGTTGCAGCACTGGAGACCTGGCTGCGCGCCCCCGATCCGCTGCACCCCGAGATCGCCGTGCAATTCATCGTTCAGGGCAACGCCGAGTGGTGGAGTACAACACCCAGCTAGATGTTCTTCCCGCTGACGTTGTGTACACGGTGGATGGGTGGGCGGTCACCGATGCCGGTATGGGGTCTGGTGACTGTCGCTATCGATCCAGGCCGGGCATGCTGTCACAAGCGGGGCCAGTATGCGCAGAATCCGCGATACCCGGGGTCAGTACGCGCACGAGAATCTGTATCCGGGGCCAGTACGAGCACGAGATTTTGTACCTGGGGCCGCTACGCGCAGCAGATTCTGCACCATGGGCAAGTACGAGCAGCAGACGCTGTTTTAGTGGCCCCTGATGTGTAGTGGTGGCCCTTGGCGCGCGCGGGCGATGACTTATTGGCCCCGGTTACAAGAATTCGGCGAGGGCTTCCCGACGCCAGTTGGTAACAGTCCAGGTTTTCGCGATATTTCGCAGTGCCGCAACCTCCCGGACGCCAAATCCGGTTCAGAGTCCGGCCTCGTGCGCCTCATCTTTTAGCCCCCGCCACGCACACAACCTCCGCGGGAAGAACAGCTAGATCACGCCGGCGGGGAATGTCGCGTCGAGTGCGGCTTTCAGATCGGCAACCAAATCGTCCGGGTCTTCGAGGCCCACCGACAGGCGAAGATGCCCCCAGGTGAGGAACTCCTGCGGGTAGTACGCAGCGCGGGGGCCCGACGTACCGACGTGCACAATGAGTGTTTCGTCGTGCCCCAGTGACACGGCCGAGGTGATCACCCGCAGGTTGCTGACAAAACGATTCTGGTCGTCCGGGGTGCCGCGCACGGCAAACGCGAGCATGCCACCGAAACCGTGGGGCATCGTGCGGGCGGCAAGAGTGTGCTGGGGGTGCGACGCGAGCCCCGGGTACATCACAAACGCCACCCGAGGGTCCGACTCGAGAAACTCGGCGACCGTCTGAGCTCCCAGGCAGTGCTGACGAATCCGAAGCGGCAGCGTGACGGATCCGCGCATGATGAGCCAGGCATTGAAGGGGCTGATTACACCCCCGACATCCACCATCGCTTCGTTTTTCATCTGCTGGATCAGCTCGGTCGACCCAATCACGGCACCGCCCATCGCATCACCGTGGCCGTTGATGTACTTGGTGAGCGAGTGGATCACGAGGTCGGCGCCCGAGTCGAGCGGCCGCAGTAGGAGCGGGGACGCGAATGTCGAATCAACGCTGAGGAGTGCTCCGTGCCCATGGGCGATCTCGGCGAGGGCCGCGATATCCGCGATACGTGTGGTGGGATTCGCCGGAGTCTCGGCGTGGACGAGCCGGGTTGTGGGGCGAAGCGCACCGCGCACGGCGTCAAGATCGGATGTGTCCACAAAGGTGGCGGTGATGCCGTACTTCTCGGGCAGCAGCTCGGAGAAGAGGCGGAACGTCGCTTCGTAGACAACGTCGGCGACCACCACGTGGTCGCCGGTTTTGAGGAACGTAAAAAACACGGCATGCAGTGCCGCGACCCCGCTGGCGAGGGCGACGGCGTCCTCCCCGTTATCCAGCACAGCCAGACGCTTCTGCAGCGCGAGCTGGTTGACCCCCGAGTTGCGCGTATAGACCGGGATATCGGTGCCCGACCAACTCATCTCTGATGGATCGTCGGGCAACGCGTATGAGTTGGCAAGCACCAACGGTGTGCGGATGGCCCCGGTGCCCGGGTCGATGGCGTTTCCCGCGTGCACCGCCTGAGTCAACAACCGAAGCGTGGACGGATCGTCTTTATCGGGGCGCACAGTCATGCCTTTAACGTAGACGAGCCGGCAGCGGGGGTCTCCCCCGCGGCCGGCTCGTGACGTTCTACGTCGAATTACTTCTTGGCGTCGTCATCCTGCGAGGCGTTGGCCTCGGCGAGCATGCCGGCAGCGTCGGAGGTGTCGAAGCCCTCGTCATCGGTGTTGTCGTCGTCGTCGACAGCGGTGAACTCCGAAACGTCGACCTTGTTGCCGTCGGTGTCGACGACCTCGGCCTGGCTCAGCACAAACGCGAGCGCCTTGGCGCGGGCAACCTCGCCGATCATTGCGGGGATCTGACCGTTCTGGTCGAGAACCTTCACAAACTCGGCCGGCTCCATGCCGTACTGCGATGCACCCTGGATGAGGTACTGGGTGAGCTCGTCCTGGCTGACCTTGATCTCTTCCTTCTCGGCGATTGCGTCGAGGAGGATCTGGCTGCGGAAGGTCTTCTCGCTGGACTCAGCAACCTCAGCGCGGTGCACGTCGTCCTCGAGGCGGTTCTCGTTCTCGAGGTGGCGAACAACCTCAGCCTCAACGAGGCTCGCGGGAACGGGGATCTCAACGAGCTCAACAAGCTTGTCGACGATCTGGTCGCGAGCTTCTGCACCCTGGCCGAAGACCTTCGACTTCTCGGCCTGAACCTTGAGGTCGGCCTTGAGCTCGTCGATGGTGTCGAACGGGCTGGAGATCTGAGCGAAGTCGTCGTCAGCGTCGGGAAGCTCGCGCTCCTTGACGGCGAGCAGCGTGACGGAGATCAAAGCGGTCTCGCCCTCCTTGTCACCGCCGAGCAGCTTCGACTCGAAGGTGGTGCTCTCACCGGCGGTGAGGGAGTCGAGGGCCTCGTCGATGCCCTCGATGAGCTCGCCGGAACCGATCTCGTAGCTGATGCCGTTCGCGGTGTCGACTTCTTCGTCACCGATGGTGGCGACGAGGTCGAGCTGCGCGAAGTCGCCGGTCTTGGCGGGGCGGTCAACGGTGACGAGTGTGCCGAAGCGGCTGCGCAGGTTGTCGAGCTCGGTGGTCACATCGTCGTCGCTGACAACGATGGGAGCAACCTCGAGCTTGAGGCCGGCGTAGTCGGGGAGGTCGAACTCGGGGCGAACGTCAACCTCGATCGACAGCAGCAGGTCGCCGCTGAAGTCCTTGATCTCGGGCCACGTGGTGATGTCGGCCTCGGGACGACCCAGAACGCGGATCTTCTCCTCGGACACGGCCTCGCGGTAGAACTTGTCCATTCCGTCGCTGACGGCGTGGTTGAGCACTTCCTCACGCCCGACGCGCTGGTCAATCAGCTGCGGCGGCACCTTGCCCTTGCGGAAGCCGGGAATGTTGACCGACTCAGCGAGGTGGGTGTACGCGTGATCGATGCTCGGACGCAGCTCCTCGGGCGTCACAGCAATAATCAGCTTGACGCGGGTGGGGCTCAGCTTCTCGACCGTGGTCTTCACGTTGGTGTTCTCCTGATGTTCGTCGTGCTGGGATTTCGTGTGGTTAGTGCCGGGTTATGTCGGGGTGACAGGAGTTGAACCTGCGACTTCTCGCCCCCAAAACGAGCGCTCTACCAAGCTGAGCTACACCCCGCAATCGCATTTCTGCGACCACGTTGTTCGTTTTTCGCGCCAGAGAACTTCCTGGCGATCGTGCATTGGGGATCCACGCGGTGTTAGCCGGTGGCTGAACCGCTGTGAGGGTGAACGTAATTCCTCAAATTGGCCTCGGCAAGTCTAGCCGAGTTCGAAGGGTGCGGCGCGAACACCCCCAAAGTATGTATTAGGCTGGCAACGCACGAATGGTTCCGCACCAAACCTGCGGGGATGTAGCTCAATGGTAGAGCCTCAGTCTTCCAAACTGATGACGCCAGTTCGATCCTGGTCATCCCCTCCGAATCGCAAGGCCAGCAGCTCCCAGAGCAGCTGGCCTTGTGTGTTTTAACCCGTGAGTTCGGTGTCAAAGTGGTGGCCACCTCCGCGACACACCGGCCGCGGCATCCATCCCCCAAAAAATTTTGGACGAAATATCGCGTCCGACGAATATGCACTGTTCAGACGACTGTCTGCCGATTCACAACCTGCAGTCACTAAGTTTGAGGTGTGAGGAAGTTTCCACACCGGTTGAGCACAAGGGGACACGAATGACAACGGCCCCGATCCCGATGCCGCACGTGTTCTCCGGCGATCTGGCTCGCATCGACACCGGTCAGATACGCGACAACATCGCGCGTCTGATGATGAGCTACAAATTCGGACTCGACGAAGTGCTCACCAAGGTGAACATCCTCAAAGAGGAATTCACCTATATCCACGAGTACAACCCGATTGAACACGTGCATTCTCGCGTCAAGTCGCCCGAGAGCATCCTCAAAAAGGCGACTCGCAAACACGTGCCCCTCACGGTCGCCGACATTCGCGAAAATATCTCGGACATCGCTGGCATCCGGATCACCTGCAGTTTTGTCGCCGACACCTATGTCATCCGGGACATGCTGCTGCGCCAGGACGACATCACGGTGATCGCGGTCAAGGACTACATCGCCAACCCGAAACCGAATGGTTACCAGAGCCTGCACCTCATCATCGAGGTGCCCGTGTTTATGTCCGACCGCGTTGAGTCCGTCCGTGTCGAGATCCAGATTCGCACCGTCGCGATGGATTTCTGGGCGAGCGTCGAGCACAAGATTTACTACAAGTACGACGGCGAAGTACCGGCCGCCCTGCTTGACGAGCTGAAGGATGCCGCAGACGCGGTCACCAGCCTCGATATGAAGATGGAGCGGCTCTACGGCGAGGTTGCCCAGTTGAGTGCCGATGCCGCAGCCACCGATTCCTCCTCACCGGAGGCGCCGCTGAGTGCGTACACCCGGACAATCCCCGACGGCTTGCTGCAGGCCATCATTTTGCAGAATGACCCCACCGAGCCAACCACGGTTCTGGGCGAAGGCACCGACACACAATTGCTGTAGCCCAGCAAACGGAAGTGACGAGCGACTAACTCGCGGCGGAATGTTCCGTCGGTTCGAGATGTCCCGGCGCCGGCGTGAGCACAACTCCGAGCAGGTCACCCAACGCGTGAGCCAGGCGGATATCGGCCAGCTCGTAGCGCACTCGACGGCCCTCGGGCACCGTAACCACGAGCCCACAGTCGCGCAGACAAGCGAGATGATTCGACATACTCTGGCGCGAAACCCCCAGCAGCGCGGCGAGTTCGCCAGAATAGGCGGGAGCACTCGACAGCTCTACCAACACCCGGGAGCGCGTCGGGTCGGACAGCGCGTATCCGAACCGCGCGAGGGCCGAAGCCGCGACAAGAGTCTCCACGCGCTCAACAATACAGCAGTGGCTTTATTCAGCGCAGGATGTACCATTTAGCTATGAGCAGCCACAACCACTCCCATTCGCATGGAGAGCCGGGTGAGACGCACCGTCGTCCGCTGGTTATCGCGCTCAGCATTACCACCGCGATCCTGGTCGCCGAGGTCATCGGCGCCATTGTCACCGGCAGCCTCGCCCTGCTTATCGACGCGGCCCACATGCTCACCGACGCGGGTGGGCTGGCAATGGCGCTCGTCGCCGCGAACCTCGCGACCCGTCCCACCACCTCCAAACGCACCTGGGGATTCGCCCGCGCCGAGGTGCTCGCCGCGACCGCGCAGGCTGTGGTTCTGCTCGGCGTCGGCGTCTACGTTTTTGTCGAGGGCATAGGCAGACTCACCCAACCCGCTGAAATTCAGTCGGGCAGCCTGATTGTTTTTGGTGTGATCGGTCTGATCGGCAACATCGTCGCCATCGCCGTGCTCGCACGAAGCCGGGCAGCAAACTTCAACCTGCGGGCTGCGTTCCTCGAAGTCGTCAACGACGCCCTCGGCTCTGTCGCCGTTATCGTCGCGGCAGTCGTCATCGCCATCACCGGCTGGACAGGCGCCGACGCCGTCGCCGCCATGCTGATCGGGGTGCTGATTGTGCCCCGAACTCTCCGCTTGCTCAAAGAGACCATCGACGTACTTCTCGAGGGCGCGCCCATTGGGCTCGATGTGGACGCCGTTCGGGCCCACCTCCTCGATCAGGACCACGTCCTCGGGGTGCACGACCTGCACGTCACCCAGGTGGCGAGCGGACTGCCCGTGTTGACCGCTCATATTGTGCTGGAGGACGGCTGTTTCCTCGACGGGCACGCGCCACGGATCCTCGATCAGCTGCAGGACTGCGTCGCGGACCACTTCGATGTCGCAATTGCACACTCCACATTCCAGCTCGAGGCCGCGGGCCACGGGGAGCACGAGAACTCTCTCCACACCTGACTCTGTCCCCACGTCAGGCTCTCCACACCTCACGCTCTCCACACCTCAATCCGCTTCTCGCGGTGACTGCGCAGGACCCCGCTAGTCTGGGGCCCACACACCGTTCTGGGGAGCCGCACCACTGTGACCGAGCCAACACCCGATTACACCGCGTTCGCCGGCAGAGTGGTTTTCCCCCGCTCTGCCTCCGTCCTCAACGACACCACCATCTGTCCCGCGTGCTTCACAGCGCTGCGGTCGACGGTGTGCGACGAGTGTGGACTCGACCTCACCCACCCCGCCGCGACAGAGCTGGCCGCGGTGAGCTCCTCGACGGCAGCGTGCCTCGATCGTCGCGTTGAGCTGATTGGCCAGATCCGGTGGGAGACGGCGCAGGCGCGAGCCCGCGTTGCTGCTCCCACCCCGGCGAGCGCCGCGCCCGCGGTGGTGGAGCCCGCCACAGTGGCCGCATCCGTGGTCGCATCACCGGCACCACTGACCCAGCCGGCATCCACCCCCGCACCGGCATTTACCTCCGCGTCCGCGGTGCCGCCACCCCTGGCTCCACCGCCCTTCCCCACCGCGCCGACGACGCAGTCACCCGACAGGCCCCCGCGGTCGAGTGTTCAGATCCTCCTCCTCGTCACCGGTGTTGCACTGCTCTCGGCGTACGGGATCTACGCCGTCGCAACCGGACAGCTCGGAGTGGTCGCGCTCAGCATTGTGATCGCCGCAGTGACTGCCTCCACCTACGTGCTTGCCTCGGTGTTGCGCCGACGCGGACTTCGCTCGACGGCGGAGGGCATCGCGGTGCTTGCCGCGGTGCTGACCTATCTCTGCGCTCTCGCGGCCCGCGCGAACAATCTGTTGGGATTCGAGCTCGCGACGAGCACGGTGTTCTGGGGGTGGACTCTTTTCCTCACCTCCGCATTGTTTGTGGTGTGGTCTCGCCTCTCCCATCTCCGCTCCCCCGGGCTCATCGGTGCCACGACACTCAGCATCGGTGCGGGCCTCCTCGTTGGCGGCATCCCTACAGGACTCGAAACAACAACCCGGGTGTTCATCGGCTTCCTGACCGTTCTTGTTGTTGCGCTGGTGCACTCCGTCATCGAACGCATCCTCTTGCGCGCCCCCTCCGACGAGCGGCGAGTACCGGAACGTGTCCTTGCGGTCGCCCCGGGAGCGCTGAGCAGTGTGTTCGCCTTCGTTACGGCGTTCCTGATTGCGCCGAGTTCCTCCTACGGAACGGTCGTCGCGCTGATATCCCTCGGCGTTGTCGCCCTGCTGCACGTCTTTGTCGCACTCCGCCAAGCCGGTGCGGTGTCGCCCTCGATCCGCACCCTCTCCGTGATCATCGCCGCGTCCGCGGGCGCCGGAGCAGCAGTCACCTTTGGTGTTCTCGGGTTCGCCATTGCACTGGAGATCGCGTCGTTCTCCGCGGCCCAGTTCTGGCCAGGGGTCGTCGCCGCAGCAGTGTTGCTCACCGCCGACCTTCTGCACCGTCGCGCATCCGCTGCGGCACCGAAGTCTCCGGTGCGCACAACAACCCGCGCCGCGTTCTGGGCCGCGGTAGCAACCACACTCTTCTGCCTCGCCCCTGCGGCCGGGGTCGGGATGGTGTTGGTAGCGAACCCCGTTATGCAGGGGGCGCGGTCGCTGGTGGATGCTCTTCCCGGCACTGTGCAGACGGTGGAGACCGACTCCTATTCACTCGCCACCATCGGTGCGTTCGCAGTCATCACTGCCCTGGCCGCTGCGGTGTGGACGCTCACCCGCGCCGGCTTCGCTCGCCGGATCGCCCTGGGATGGCTGATCGGTGCCACCGCGATCTCAGCAGTTTCTCTTCTCGAGACACCCTGGCTGATGAGTCTCGGCTGGTTCCTCATCGCTGCTGTCTCGATAACGCTCTTCCTCCGGGTAGCCACACAGGCCACCACCCGTTTTTCTGTCCGAGTGCTCGCCCTGTCGACCGTACTGGTGGCGACCGCTGCGGGCTACCTCACCTCGTGGGCAACCGCCTCCACCTGGTGGTGGGGCTCGCTCGTCACTATCGCCCTCGTTCTCATCGCCCGACGAATCACCCTCGAGGCCCACGGTGTGGTGCGCGCAGGCCTGCTCGGTGTGTCCACCGTGGTGGCGCTGCTCGCCGTCGGTTCCATCGGACGCCGGCTCGGTTCCGACTCCGCCTTCTCCTCAGTGTCGCCGGTGGAATCGCTGGACTGGCTCCGCTTCACTGGTGCCCTCGCCATCGTTCTTCTCGCGGTGTCCGCCGCGGTGCGGTCGACGCGGGTCGCTCCCCTCGATCGGCGCACCCTGTTCTGGATCGCGTTCGCGTTCGCCGCGGTGACGGCCCTCACTCCCGTCTTCGGCTTGATCGGTGCGGCCACTACCCCGGTGCTTCCAGAACCGGTCACCGGCCTTATCCTCGCCCTTGCCCTTATCGCCGCTCTCCTGCTGTGGGTCGGTTCCCGCAGCACACGGGGACTGGTTCCCGAACGGCTCGCAGCCTCCGTGGCGCTGGCCCCCGCCGTGAGCTGGGCAGTCTTCCAGTTCGCCCGGCTTCTCCAGCTCCCCACGAGCGCAGACGTGCTCACCCCCATCACCGCGGCTCTGCTCGTCAGCGCCGGGGCCCTGGCCCTGTCGATCCGCCGCACGTCGACACTGCCCCGCTGGGCACGAGAAGCCGGGATTGCCCTGGTCGCCGCCCCGGTGGTCCTCGTCTCCCTCGCCTCCCCGGGGGACTTCACCTGGCTGGTTCTCCTGCTCGTGGCGGTGACCACACTGCTGCTGTCGGTGAGCGCAGACGGACTTCTCGCGTCCGCGTCGCCCCGCCGGCACCTCGGCTGGCTGGCGCTCGCGTTCGCCACCGGTGGCCTGTGGTGGCGACTGGCGCAATCGGAGGTGATGGCTCTTGAGCCGTACGTCCTGCCCTTGGCCGGCGTGCTGCTGCTTCTCGCGTTCCTGCTCGAGCGCGCCACGCGCGGCCGCGAGAACAGCACCACGGGAGCAGCGCCCTACATCGCGCTGGCGGGACTGTTGGTCTCCATCCTCCCGATCGGTGCGGCGGGAGCATCCGGCCCGATCCTCCGCCCCCTTCTGGTCGGACTGATTTGCGCCGCGCTGCTGTTCCTCGGAACGCTCACAACGGGAAGCGCGGCACGTCGCCCCTATCTCGACGTCGCAGCGGTGGCCGGCGTGGTCGGAGTGCTGACTGTCTCGATCGGTCGCGCGTCCGTCATCACGGCGCAGTCCTCCGGCGCTGGCGGACCCCAACTTGACGCCTGGCTGGGTGGCGGCTTCCTCGTCCTGGTCATCGCCGCGTTTGGGCTGACCCGTGCACGCACCGATATTTCCGCGCAGGTGCGCAACACCGCGGCACAGATTCTCGGCGGGATTGCCCTCACCGCGCTGCTGGTGCTCGAAGCGGCCAACTTCGAGTCGACCGACCTCGGTGTGGTGCGTGCCCTCGCCGTCATCCTGCTGTTCTGCGCCACCCACGTGATCGCCTTCGCCATCACAACCCCGCCACTGACGGTGCTGATCGGTTGGCTCTCCCTCGCTTATGCCGCGATCGCCGCGGTGGCCGGACTGCTTCTCGCCGACCTCGACCCGCTCGAAATCGCGACCGTTCCCGTCGCGCTCGCTCTCATCGCCACCGGCGTGATGCACCTCGAACGCACTCCGTCTGCCCGCAGCTGGCCGGCGCTGGGCCCGGGCACACTGGTTCTGCTCGTTCCCTCTCTGTTGGCGACCCTGGTCGACCAGCCCCTGTGGCGACTCGTCGCTCTCGGCGTTGTGGGGATTGTGGTGATGATTGTGGGCGCGGTCCGCCGCCTGCAGGCTCCGTTTGTGATCGGGGCGGTTGTCACGTTGATTCACGTGGTCGCCACGTTCTCGGATGAGATCCGCGCCGTCTACGAGAGCGCGCACTGGCTGCTCTGGGCAGCGATCGCCGGCGCCCTGCTGATTGTGCTCGCGGCCCGGTACGAACAGCGTGTGAAGAACCTCAAGTCGATTGTGCTGCGGGTGACGGCGCTGCGGTAATTCAACGCCGGGAATCCCCGGTTTTCCCTCGATTTCCGCGCCGTCAGGGCCTAGTTAGCGAAGCCTCATCTTGCTTGCGGAATGTTTTGATCGGCGTAGCGTTACACCAGACGTAACGGAAAAGGAGGTCTGAAATGACCAATGTCATTGCAGTTCCAGAAAGTTCAGTCGACCCCGATATCTCAGCGGGTGTCGCCCAGTTCCTCAGTCCGATCGTCATCGATCTGACCGCGCTGGCAGTAGACGGCAAGCAGGCCCATTGGCACGTTCGCGGAGCGAACTTCCAGGCCGTTCACGAGCTGCTCGACTCGATCGTTGATCACGCGCACGACTACGCCGACACCGCCGCGGAGAGGGTTGTTGCCCTCGGACTTCCGATCGACGCGCGTATCCAGACCGTTGGCGTGAAGACCACCACCCCCGCGCTGAACGCTGGCTTCCAGCAGTCCGATGCCGTGATCGCCCAGGTCATCGCCTCCATTGACGCCACTCTCACCACGGTTCGCACCGCGGTTGACGAGCTGGCCGACCTTGACGCTGTGAGCCAGGATGTCGCCATCGAGATCGCTCGTGGCCTCGAAAAAGACCGCTGGTTCCTTTTCGCGCACATCAGCTCGAAGTAACACCCGCACCATTCACCGCCCGCTGCAGCAACACTCGCAGCACCGGTACGTGTCTACACGGGCCCACTCACGCCATCAGCGTGCTGGGCCCGTGTGTGCGTTAACGGCGCAGTTCTCGCAGGGTGGTTCTACAGCGTGGTTCTACAGCGTGGTTCTACAGCGTGCGGTGCGTCCAGCGCCCGCCGAGCAGTGTGCCCGACACCGGCATCATCCGCAGCTCGGTCGCCGTCGCCTGTACCGGGTCGAGGTCGGTCACAACCAGGTCAGCGCGCTGGCCCACCTCCAGGGTGGTGCGGGTCGATGCCGCAATCGCCTCGTCCACACTGATGGACTGTTCGGGATGCCACGGCTCACGCTCCCCATTGCTGCGAGTCACCGCGGCCGCCAGTGTCACCCACGGGTCAAGCGGGGCAACAGGCGCATCAGAACCCAGCACAATCTCAGCCCCCGCATCAAGCAGGGATCGCAGCGCGAACGCCCGCCCCGTCCGACCCGCCCAGTGATGGTCGGCGATATCCCGGTCGTCGTTGGCGTGTTCCGGCTGCACACTCGCGATCACCCCGAGCCTCGCAAAGCGGGCCAAATCGGCGTCGCTGAGCAGTTGGGCGTGCTCGATTCGTCCGCCGATACCGAGCGTTTCAAAAGCATCCAGAGCCAACGCATTGGCATGGTCCCCAATGGCGTGCACCACGGGTGAGATGCCCGCGACGGAGGCCTGCCGCATCAGGGGAACCAACGACTCCGGCGGCACCGTCAGCAGACCCCGCGGTGATCCAGTCACATCCGCTCCCGGATACGGGTCGTAGCAGAAGGCCGTGCGGGTGTTGAGGGAGCCATCGGTGAGAATCTTGAACCCACCCACGGTGAGAAGATCGTTGACCCGGTTCCCCGTGCGCAGTCCCTCCGCGATGGCACGGTCGAGGTGCTCGGTGTACACCCCAAAATCGACACGAAGGGTGTCTGCACCCTGGTGGATGCGCCGCTGCCAGGTCTCCAGGTTCCAGGTCATCTCGTAGTCGACGATGCCCACCACTCCGCGAGCGGCGGCGGCCCGTGCGGCCTCGCGCGCCCACCGGTCAAGCTCGTCAGCCGGGACGTCGTCGATGCGACGGGTGATCTCGAAGGCGGCGCTCTCCCGCAGCAGTCCGGTGGGATGCGAGCCCACACCGTAGAGCGCGAGTGCCGCACTGTTCAGCCACACCGCATGCAGGTCAGCACTGACGAGCACCACGGGGTGAGTGCCGGAGGCCGCATCGAGATCGGTGAGGTTGGGAGCATCCGGCCACAGGGCATCACGAAAACCCACAGCCACGAAAGGGGTGGGAATCACGGCATCCGGCCCCGCGGCACGAGCCTCAGCGAGGCCTTCAGCGACACAGTTCGCGGCCTCACGTGCCGACCCGGCGAACGAGATATCGGGACGACGTGTGCCGAGGGACCACTGCGTAAAGTGCACGTGGTTATCCCACAGCCCAGGGGTGAGCCACCTGCCGTCGAGGTTGATCTCCTCGCCGGAGGCGGAACCGCTGCCCGCGGGAACTATTGTGCGCAGCGAGGAGTCGTCGATCTCCACATCAACGAGCGCCGTACCGATACGGGCGTTACGAAGCAGCATCGCCCCGCACCCTTTTCATTTCGGCGGCGAGTGTGGGCGAGGCAAACGGCCCGGGCGTCTCAAGCGCCGTGACGATGCGGTCCACAACCTCGGGTGACTTGTTCTGACTCAGTTTCAGGCGAGCGTCAAAGCGGGTGACGCGCAGGCGGATACCCACGGTGCCCTTCGCGATGCGTCGCGCAGAGTTCTCGTCGATATCGAGGCTGATCGGATCCGGAAGCTGCTTCTCGAAGTGGTCAACCAAGTCGTCGAGCACACGGAAGTTTTCGGCGTCGTCGAGAATCTCCGGGGTGCCGTAGAGGTGTGCCGTGACGTGGTTCCACGTGGGGACGAACTCCGAATTGGCGTACCAGCCGGGCGAGATGTAGCCGTGCGGGCCCTGGATGATCACCAGGATTTCGTGCTGTCCCAGCTCGTGCAGCTTCTCGTCGGGTCGACCGACGTGACTGACAATGCTGATGCCCTCAGCGTCTTCCTCCAGCACCACGGGGTAGTGCGATGCGACAAGCCCGTTCGCCGTGGTCGACACAATGGTCGCCCAGGGGTTCTCGCGGATGAGGCGTTTAACCTCGTCTGGATCAGTCAGCACATAAGTCGGTGTGTGTCGCATGGGTCAAGCTTGGCAGGACGGGCAGTAGTACAGCTTCCGCGCCGCGGCGAGTTCCATCACAATCGACGTGCCACAGACCCGGCACGGTTTTCCCTCGCGGTGGTAGACCCAGTGGCGGTCGTCGCGACTAGCAAGCGCGCGGGCGTAGTTGTCCTCGTCGAGGTTGTCCATCGTCATCATCTGGCCGGTCTCGACGCCGAGTGCCAGCAGGTATGTCCAATCGGCCCAGAGCGCGCGGACGAGCTCCGCCGGAACGAGTTTGCCCGGGGTGTGGGGGTTCAACCGTGCACGAAACAGGAGTTCGGCCCGGTAGACGTTGCCAATCCCGCTGACGACGGACTGGTCCATCAGGAGCAGTCCAATCGGGGTGGGTTTTTTCCCAACGGTTGCAACAAAACGCGCCTCGCCCACTCCCCCGTCATCCACGAGCGGATCGGGACCGAGTTTGGCGAGAACGATCTGCACCTCTTCAGGAAGCAGCACCTCGCACGCCGTGGGGCCGCGTAGGTCGGCCACCGCGTTCACCGTCAGCAGGCGCA
>Ga0247807_10000171_pt1 | contig 46155 bp, 42 predicted proteins | sample UWRJL074202C1_FD_179931 | JGI IMG/M metagenome (GOLD analysis project Ga0247807, IMG submission 179931) | Plant litter microbial communities from Arlington Agricultural Research Station in Wisconsin, United States - UWRJ-L074-202C-1 | ecosystem: Environmental > Terrestrial > Plant litter >...
GAGAACAATCGATCGTCCACAGGCTATTTACCATTGACGGAGTTCGAGGCGGTAGCCGACGAGTTCTTTGCGCGCCCTCACGTCAGCGTGCGGGGGTGGGAGACGGCGGCAGACGCACAACAACGGATCGTGACGGCCGTGAAAAGCCTGACGACAGCCCCTCTCAGACACACTGCGATTGTTGCTCACGGCGCGGTCGGTGCCCTTCTTTACTCCGACCTCACCCAGCAGCCCATCAGCCGGAAATTCGATCAGCCGGGGCAGGGCAGCTGGTTCGAGTTCGACCCGGAGACCTGGACTGCGCTGCACGAGTGGCAACGAATCAACTAAAGAGTCCCGATCCCGATACTTGGGACTCGCCGCAACTAAATTGACAAGTTCGAACATATGTTCGATCATAAGTAATGAGTTGCGCAGCAGTGGTGAGAGGGATGGACGGATGACTCCGCCCATCGTCCGCACCATGGTTCTGTGGTGCCCCGACTGGCCCGTCACCGCCGCACTCCGGGAGGCTGCCGCTGCCCGCACCGAGTTGTCGAGCGCCGGAGCATCCACCCCACGCACCCCCGGTCTGCCCTGGGGCGACACCGCCGCCATTCCCCTGGCACTCATCGAACACGGTGTGGTTTTTGCCTGTTCGGCAGCCGCCCGCGCCGAGGGAGTCACCCGCGGGCTTCGTGTGCGGGAGGCGCAGGCCCGGTGTCCCGAGCTGGTGGTGCAGCCCTACGATGCCGTGCAGAACAATCGCTCGTTTGAACCGGTGCTCACCGCCATCGAAGCCATGATGCCCGGGGTGCAGTTGCTGCGCCCAGGCACGTGTGCAATCCGCTCTCGCGGTCCCGCCCGCTACTACGGCGGAGAGAAGCCCGCCGCGCTCGCCCTCGTGGCATTGCTCGACCAGCTCGGCATTCCGGGAGCCCGGGTGGGTGTCGCCGACGGCCCGTTCACCGCCGAACAGGCCGCACGCCTTCCCGTTGGTGGACCGACCGCCCGCTCCCGGGTGCACATTGTGCCGGAGGGTACGTCCGCCGAGTTTCTCGCGCCGTTGCCCGTCAGTCTGCTCGACTCCCCCGCGCTGGTCACACTGCTGCGCCGCCTCGGAGTCAACACCCTCGCCGAGTTCTCCGCCCTGCCCGTCAACGACGTGCGAGGGCGCTTCGGTGAAAGCGGCGCTCACCTCCACGCCCTCGCGAGTGGGCTCGACAGTCGTCCCGTCACCCAGCGCATCCCCCCAGAAGAACTCGACGCGGTAATCGAGTTCGAACCTCCCCTCGACCGCATCGACCAGGTCACCTTCGGTGTACGCGCGACCGCCGACCACTTCATTGAGGCGCTCGTGGGCGCTCAGCTCGTGTGCACGGGTCTGCGGATCGAGATCGATTCCGAGTCGGGCGAGGTATCGGAACGCAGCTGGCTGCACCCGCGGTCGTTCACCGCCTCCGACGTAGTGGACCGGGTGCGCTGGCAGCTGCAGGGCAGCGGTGAAGTGGATGCGGGACTCACCTCTGGCATCGCCCGGGTGCGTGTGATCCCCGAGTCCGTTGACGCCATCGGCCACCACGAGGTGGGCCTCTTCGGTGGCGGACCCGACGAACGCATCCACCATGGTTTGTCGCGGGTGCAGAGCATGCTCGGACACGGCGGTGTGCTGACCGCCCATCTCGGCGGCGGGCGCAACCTCGTCGACCGGCAGATTCTGGTGCCCTGGGGCGATCGTCCCCTGCTGACCCGGGCGCCGTCGCAACCGTGGCCGGGTCGCCTTCCGCCGCCCGCGCCGTCCACCGTGTTCCCCAACCCCCATCCTGTCCACGTGCTCGGGGCCCTGGGCGAGCCCATCGAGGTCGACGACCGCGGTGAAGTTTCTGCCGCTCCCGCCCACTTCTCCTCGACCGGTGCCGGGCGTGAAATGCGACGGATCACCGCGTGGGCCGGGCCCTGGCCCATCGATGAACGGTGGTGGGATGCCGCGACCTATCGACGTGCACATCGTTTTCAGGTGGTGGATGCCGTGGGTATGGCATGGCTCCTGGTGTTGGAAAGCACCCCGGATGCCAGCATCGCGGGCGGGTCCGCAGGCAGCTCCGCGGGCAGCTCTGTTGTGGGCAGCTGGTGGGCTGAAGCGAGGTATGACTGATGGGACAACATCGCTGATGGGCTACAGCAACCCTCCGATTTCGTGGTCGGAATTCGAACGCAAACTCTCCGATGGGCGCCGCCCCGGAGGTGCTCCCGTGGGGGCCGATGGCGGCGATAGCCCCGCCTGGTCGACCAAACGGATGCCCTACGTTCCGCCGGTCGCCCCTGCGGCCGCGGCTGCTCAGGACGTGGTGCCCTACGCCGAACTGCACGCCCACTCCAACTTCAGTTTTCTCGACGGGGCGAGCTCCCCCGAGGCGCTGCTGGAAGAATCCACCCGGCTGGGACTCCACGCGCTCGCACTCACCGACCACGACGGTCTCTACGGGATTGTGCGCCTGGCGGAAGCGGCCGAGAACTTCGATATCAAAACGGTCTTCGGCGCGGAGCTCTCCCTCGGGCTCACCAAACCCCAAAACGGAATGGCCGAACCCGAGGGCAGCCACCTTGTGGTGCTTGCCCGTGGTGAAACCGGGTACCACCGGCTGGCCGGCGCCCTCACCTCGTCCCAACTGGCGGGAATGGAGAAGGGGCGTCCCCTCTACGACCTCAACGAACTCTCCGACCGTGCCGCCGGGCAGTGGAATGTGCTGACCGGATGCCGTAAGGGCAACGTCCGACAGGCGCTCACCAGTGGCTCCCCCGCCGACGTTGCCGAGCGCGCCGCCGAACGCGAGGTCGACCGGCTGGTGGATCTCTTCGGGCGCGACAACGTGCTGGTGGAACTCGTCGATGGTGGCAATCCCCTCGACAGCGCCCACAACGACGTCCTGGCCGCCATCGCCTCCCGGCGGGGACTCGTCACCGTGGCAACCGGCAATGTGCACTACGCGACCCCACAACAGCACCATCTAGCAACCGCACTGTCCGCCGTGCGAGCGCGCCGCAGCCTCGACGACATGGACGGGTGGTTGCCCGCCTCGGCATCCGCCCACCTGCGCAGCGGCGCCGAGATGGCCCGACGGTTCGCGCGCTACCCCGGAGCGGTCGAGAGAACAGTGGGCATCGCCGACGACCTGAGCTTCGAACTGCGTCGGGCCCGGCCGGGGCTTCCCAAACAAAAGGTGCCCGAGGGACACACCGCCATGAGCTGGCTGCGCGAGCTGGTCTGGAAGGGTGCGGCCGAGCGGTACCCCGACTTGCCGGAGCGGGACCGCGCACGCATCGAACGGGAGCTCTCGGTTATCGAGGCGAAGGATTTTCCCGGCTACTTTCTCATCGTGCACGACATTGTGGCGTTCGCCCGCCAGCGGGGAATCCTCTGCCAGGGTCGTGGATCCGCTGCCAACTCGGCGGTCTGTTACCTGCTCAAAATCACCGCGGTCGACCCGATCTTCTACGCCCTGCCCTTCGAGAGATTCCTCTCGAGCATGCGCGACGAAGAGCCCGACATCGACGTCGACTTCGACTCGGATCGCCGCGAGGAAGTCATCCAGTACGTCTACGAGAAGTACGGCAGGCAAAACGCTGCCCAGGTCGCCAACGTCATCACGTATCGGCCGAAGTTCGCGGTGCGCGACATGGCCAAGGCCCTGGGGCACAGCCCCGGCCAACAGGACGCCTGGTCAAAACAGGTGGAGCGGTGGGGAGCGCTGGTCTCCAGCGAAGACCACAACATCCCCGACAACGTCGTAGGCCTCGCGCAGGAAGTGATGAAGTTCCCGCGCCACATGGGCATCCACTCCGGCGGAATGGTACTCACCGACCGCCCCGTCGGCGAGGTCTGCCCGATCGAGCACGGCCGCATGGACGGCCGCACCGTATTGCAGTGGGACAAGGACGACTGCGCCTGGATGGGACTCGTCAAGTTCGACCTGCTCGGCCTCGGGATGCTCTCCGCACTGCAGCACAGCTTCGACCTGGTCAAAGATTCCCTCGGCGAGGAGTGGGGCCTCGAAACCATCCCGCGTGAAGAAGCCGGGGTCTACGACATGCTCTGCCGGGCCGACGCGGTCGGGGTCTTCCAGGTGGAGTCCCGCGCGCAGATGGGCCTGCTCCCCCGGCTGCAACCGCGACGGTTCTATGACCTGGTCGTCGAGATCGCCATGATCCGCCCCGGACCCATCCAGGGTGGCGCCGTGCATCCCTTTGTGCGCCGCAAACTCGGCGAGGAGAAAATCACCTACCTGCACCCCAAACTCAAGGAGCCGCTCGAACGCACCCTCGGGGTTCCCGTGTTCCAGGAGCAGCTGATGCAGGTCGCCATGGCGGTCGGCAACTGCACCGGCGAAGACGCCGACCTGCTCCGCCGCGCGATGGGTTCCAAACGCGGTATCGAACGCATCGAATCGCTGCGCGAGAAGCTCTACGCCGGGATGAAAGAGAACGGCATCACCGGTGAGGACGCCGACGAGATCTACGGAAAGATCCAGGCGTTCGCCAATTTCGGTTTTGCCGAGAGCCACAGCCTGAGTTTCGCCCTGCTCGTCTACGCAAGCGCGTGGATGCGGCTGCACTACCCCGGCGCGTTCCTCGCCGCCTTGCTTCGTGCCCAGCCCATGGGTTTCTATTCGCCGCAGACCCTGGTCGCCGATGCCCGCCGGCACGGGGTAGAGGTTCGGCGTCCCGACATCCAGAAGTCCGGGGTCACCGCGGGTCTGGAACCCCTCGACGAGCGCACCGAGTTGGGTATGCCCTCCGCCGCAACGGGTGACCCCGCCTGCCTGCACGCGCAGCCGCCCGTTCCGCCCTTCGACCGGTCGCTCCCTTTCGACTCCGACGACCACCGCCGTGATGGCGCGTTTGCCGTGCGCCTCGGACTCGACGAGGTGAAGGGCATCGGCACCCCGCTGGCCACCAAAATCGTCGAGGAGCGCGACCGTGGCGGCGAGTTCACCGACATGTACAACCTGGTGCGCCGGGTGGGCCTGAACACCGCGCAGCTCGAACTGCTCGCGGCCTCCGGTGCGTTTGATGGTTTCGGGATGTCCCGGCGCGAAGCCATGTGGAACGCGGGTAACGCCGCGCAAGACCGGGCAGAGTTTCTCAGCGGCACCGTGGTGGCTGTGCAACCTCCGCTGTTTTCGATGCCGTCCGAAGTGGACGAAATGATGAGCGACCTGTGGTCCACCGGGATGTCCGCGGACAACCACCCCGTGCGCCACCTGCGTGAGTCGCTCACCCGGCGCGGGGTGTTCTCCGCCGAGGCACTGGCCACCGCAGAATCCGGGCGTCGCATCGAGGTCGCCGGGGTCGTCACTCACCGGCAGCGGCCCGCAACGGCGAGTGGCATCACCTTTGTGAACCTCGAGGACGAGACCGGACTGGTCAACGTGATCTGCAGTGTGGGGGTGTGGAACCGCTACCGGAGGATTACGCGGGAGGCCCCCGCCATGATCATCCGTGGTGTGTTGGAGCGCTCCCCCGAGGGAGTCATCAACCTGCTCGCGGACCGCTTCGAGGTGCTCAGTATGAGCCCTCAAACGAAGTCGCGCGACTTCCGCTGACTGCACCAACGGCGGTCAGCGCGGTGGCGGCGGATCCTTCTCCGAAGGGTTCTCCGGCACCTTCCGCGACCTCTCCTCCTCGGGCACCACCGTGATGTCGGCGGTACGGATGTCGCTTGGGCGCTGCCCCGCCTCCCACATGTGGTCGACAGCGACAGACGCACGATTGCCCACGCCCATCGCCGCGGACTCCATGGCGCGCTCCATCCGGCTCTGGCGACGACGCAACCACAGCCCGAGCGCGATGATGAGTGCCAGCGCGATGTAACACCCGGCCGCGAACGGGCGAGTGACCAAGGCCGTCAGGTCACCCTGGCTGAGCTGCAGCGCCCGACGCAGCTGAGCCTCGGCCATGGGTCCCAGGATCAGACCGATCACGAGTGGCGCGATCGGGTACCCGAAGCGGCGCAGGAAGTAGCCCACAATGCCCACCACCAGCAAAATGATGATGTCGGCGGTGGAGAAGTTCACCGCATAGGCGCCCAGGGCGGCGAAGGTCAGGATGCCCGCGTAGAGATACGGTCGCGGGATCTGCAGCAGCTTCACCCAGATACCAACAAGCGGCAGGTTCAGGATCAGCAGCATCACGTTGCCGATGTAGAGGCTCGCGATGAGCGCCCAGACCAGCGCCGGCTGGTTCTGGAACAGCTGGGGTCCGGGCTGGATGCCATACGACTGGAACGCCGAGAGGATGATGGCGGCCGTCGCCGTGGTCGGCAGGCCTAGAGTCAGCAGCGGCACCAACACACCCGCTGCCGCCGCGTTATTTGCCGCTTCGGGCCCGGCAACACCTTCGATGGCGCCGCGACCGAACTGTTCCTTGTGCCGGCTGAGCTTTTTCTCGGCCGCGTACGAGAGGAAAGTCGCGACATCGGCACCACCGGCGGGGATAGTCCCGATGGGGAAGCCAATCGCAGTACCGCGCAGCCAGGGCTTCCACGAGCGTCGCCAGTCGTCACGGGACATCCAGCTGCGCCATCCACGCGTCACCGGAACCAGCGCAACCGGGCCATGCCGCAGCCGGGACGCGACATACAGCGTCTCGCCCACCGCAAAAAGCCCCACGGCGACAAGCACCACATCGATACCGTCCGCCAGCGGGAGCAGCCCAAAGGTATATCGCTGCTGGCCCGACAGGATCTCCGTGCCCACCAGACCGAGGAACAGCCCGATGCCGAGCGACGAGAGTCCGCGCCAGACCGACGAACCGAGAAGGGCTCCCACGGTGATAAACGCAATGACCATCAGCGCGACGTAGTCCGCCGGGGCGAGGTTGACGGCCCAGTCCGCGAGAACCGGCGCGAGGAGCGTCAGACCGAGAGTGGCGACGGTTCCCGCCACAAACGACCCGATGGCCGCGGTCGCCAGTGCCGCAGCACCGCGCCCGAGTTTCGCCATTTTGTTGCCCTCGAGGGCGGTGACGATCGACGCCGATTCACCGGGTGTATTGAGCAGGATGCTTGTGGTCGAACCCCCATACATACCGCCGTAGTAAATCCCGGCGAACGTGATCAGCGCCGCCGTGGGATCGAGTGTGTAGGTCAGCGGAAGCAGCAGTGCCACAGTCATGGCCGGACCGATGCCGGGCAGCACCCCGACGGCCGTACCCACCAGCACACCGAGGAACGCGTAAATCAGGTATTGGAACTGGAGGGCGGTGGCGAACCCGTCCAACAGGTTGGTGAAGTTGTCCATGTCAGCCACCCAACGAACTGATAAACGGTGCGAGCCACCCAAATACCGGGCCGAGGGGAAGGGAGAGTCCGAGGAACCCGCCAAAAACGATCTGCACCAGAAGCCCAAGGCCCAGACCGATGAGCAGCCCCACCCACCAGCGCTTCGCACCCAACGACCAGGCGACACCGCCGAAGAGGATGGCGGCGGCGATCGCCCAGCCCAGGATGTCGATGAGAACCAGGTGGGCGATCACAAACACCACCAGTTTGAGGAGGGTCACCCAGTCGGTTTTCGCACCCACCTCAATGTCTTCCGAACCCTCTTCCTCCACCACGGTGCCGCGGAACAGTTCCACCAGCACCATCACGGCCGAGGCGATGAGGATCGCACTAACGAGGAACGGGAACACCCGCGGGCCGACCTGGGTGCCCGCGCCCGGCACCCGGATCGCGAATGCCCCGACCAACACAAAGATCCCAAGGGCGAGGGAGAGTCCCGCGAAAATGAACTCCCCTATTTTGCGACCGAGTGGCTCGGTGACCGCCGGAGGCCCACTCGGGGTGGTGTCGCCGCCGCTCGGGGCATCCCGAACCGACGATTCGCCCGACATATCAGTCGACCAGACCGATGTTCTTCAGGGTTTCGGTGACCTCGGTGACGTTCTCGTCAACGTAGGTGCTGAACTCGTCACCGGTGAGGAACGCGTCAGTCCAGCCGCGGGTCTCCAGCTCGTCGGTCCACGCCGCACTGTCGTGGGCCTGTGAAACGAGTTCGATGAGTGCCTCGCGCTCGGCATCCGAGATATCGCTGGGAGCCAGCAAGCCGCGCCAGTTGGTGAGCACCACGTCGTATCCGGCATCGGTGATCGTTGGGGCATCCGGCAAAATCGCGGACGGCTCCTCGGACGACACGGCCAGCGCGCGCATGGTGCCCTCCTCGATGTGGGGAAGAAACTCGCCGATACCGGAGATGCCCGCGGAGGCGTTGTTGCCGAGCAGCAAGGCCACGGCCTCACCACCACCGGAGTTCGGGATGTAGTTGAGGCTCTCCGAGATCTCCGTGCCGCTGAGCCCGGCCTCCTCGAGCAGCAGCCCGGCGAGGATATGGTCGGCACCACCGGCCGAGCCGCCGGTGACCGAGACGTCCTGGCCGTTTTTCACGATGTCCTCAACGAGGTCTTCGAGAGTGTCGTAGTCGGAATCCTCCGGAACAACAACCACCAGCGGTTCTTCGGTCAGCCGCGCAATCGGAGTGGTGTCTTCGATGCGGTTCTGCGCGGCGTTGGTCTCGACGGCGCCCACCATTACGAGCCCCGTCACCATGAGGCTGTTCGGGTCTTTTTCGTTCGCCAGCGACGCAAGGCCCACCGTTCCGCCGGCTCCCCCGATGTTGGTCACCGGAGCAGAATCGACCAGGCTTTCGGAGGTCAGTACCTGCGCGAGGGCACGACCGGTCTGGTCCCATCCGCCACCCGGCTCTGCGGGCACAATGATCTGCACATCGGTGATGGCACCACCGCCTCCGCCCGAATCGCCGCCACCACCGTCGTCGGCCGGGGCCGCGCAGGAACTGAGCAAAAGAACGGTGCCGGCAGCCAGCATGGTGATACCACGAGCGCGCATATCAGGTCTCCTCATTGAGAGCCCGCGTCCTTGCGGGCGGTGATTGTGCTGACCACAACGTAGTGTCCGGCGGCGCGCCGGACAAGGTGTTGTGGGCTATCGCCGCCCGTTGCAACCCGACCGTTACCGCGGAGTTAGGAGCGCATTCCCCGTCGGAGGTAGTCAATCCGCGCCTGCAACTGGGTCACGCTGGCCTGGCCAACAGCGGGTCCTCCACAGACCCGGCGGAGTTCCGCGTGCACAATACCGTGGGGCTCGCCGCCCATTTTGGCGCGGATACCCACCAAGCTGTTGAGCAGGGTGCGCTGTTCCTTGAGCGTGCGGTAGAGCGCCTGGGGTTCGGGTGTTTCCGACGGAGGCCTCGACGCGGATCGCTTCGACTGCCGGGCCTGGCGCTGCTGCAGAAGTTCGCGCACCTGCTCGGGTTCGAGGATTCCCGGCAGCCCAATAAAGTCGAGCTCTTCGTCGCTGCCCGTTTCCGCGGCGAAACCAAACTCGTTGCCCTCATAAAAGACCCGGTCGAAGTTCGCCTCGGACTCGAGCGCCTGCCAAACGAACTCATCGGGCAGCGTCTCAGACGCCTTCTCCGAGCGGTTGGCCTCGTCGAGCAGGCCATCGTCGAGCAGCCCGTCGTCCTCGCTGGTGTCGCGGTCGAGGGCGTGGTCGCGCTCATGCTCCAGGTTCGAGGCGAGGGCAAGCAGCGACGGCACGCTGGGCAGGAAAATGGATGCCGTTTCGCCACGTCGCCGCGCGCGCACAAATCTGCCAATAGCCTGCGCGAAATACAGCGGGGTGGACGCCGACGTCGCGTAGACACCGACGGACAGGCGTGGAACGTCCACACCCTCCGACACCATCCTCACGGCAACCATCCAGCGCGTCTCGCTTTTCGCGAAAGTCTCGATGCGATCGCTGGCTTCTTTTTCGTCCGACAGCACCACGGTCGCAACGGTGCCCGTGATCTGGAGAATGAGCTCCGCATACGCACGGGCGGTGGTCTGGTCGGTAGCGATTACCAGGCCGCCGGCATCGGGGATGGTGTGGCGCACCTCGGTCAGGCGCAGATCGGCAGCTTTGAGCACAGCGGGCATCCACTCCCCATGCGGATCCAGCGCGGTACGCCAGGCCTGCGAGGTGACGTCTTTGGTATCGCCCTGGCCGAGACGGGCTTCCATCTCTTCGCCCATTTTGGTGCGCCAACGCATTTTGCCCGCGTACGCCATAAAAATGACCGGGCGCACAACACCGTCAGCGAGGGCGTGGCCGTAGCCGTAGTTGTAGTCGGTCTGGGAGAGCCGGATGCCCTTTTCGTTGCGGACATACGTCACAAAGGGAATGGGCGCGGTGTCGGAACGGAAGGGTGTTCCGGTCAGAGAGAGTCGGCGGGTGGCGGGCTCGAAGGATTCACGGATCGCGTCACCCCAGCTGAGTGCGTCTCCGCCGTGGTGGATCTCGTCGAGGATCACCAGCGTGCGGGCCGACTCGACCATGGTGCGGTGGTGGGTCGGCTTCATCGCGACCTGGGCGTAGGTAATGGCGACGCCGTGGTAGCGGCGTCCACCGAATCCTTCATTGTTTTTGAACTCAGGGTTGAGCCTGATGCCCACCCGGTGGGCAGCGTCAGCCCACTGCTTTTTGAGGTGCTCAGTCGGTGCAACAACAATGAGCTGGTCGATCTCGCGGCGCGCGATGAGTTCTGTCGCGAGGCGGAGCGCAAACGTCGTTTTGCCGGCGCCCGGTGTAGCGGCGGCGAGGAAGTCGCGGGGCTGCTTCTCGAAGTACAGGTCGAGGGCTTCCGCCTGCCAGGCACGGAGCTTGGAGGCGGTACCGCGGGCGGCGCGCTCCGGGTAAGAAGGAGAGAGATGCTCCGCTGCAAAGGTTCCGACTGTAGGGCCGGGCAACGGAGGAGTATTCACTTGAGAAGACATTACCCGCCGCGTCTGACATTGCGAGCCGACCCGGATTTTCCGGGCCGATGACTGACGCGCCCGGGCGTGTCTGGGAGTGCGGTTCAGCGTGTCTGGACGCGTTGTTCAGTCCACGGAGCGGGGTGCTGCTCAGTCCGCGTCCGGAGGTGAAGCTCAGTCCGCGTCGGGAGAAGCCGGGCGCTTTTTCACAAAGGTGGCCCGTTGGACAAGACCGGCACCGAATCGTGCGGTCACGGCATCCATCACACTCTCCGTCTCACGCCAGCCCTCGTCGGTGTCCCACAGGCCCACGGGCGAACCACCCGAAGGAGCGAGCTGCTCCATCCGCACACCTACCAGTCGAATGCGCTCGTACTGCTTGCCGAGCCCCTCGTAGATGTCGACCACCTCATCGTAGATTCGACGACCCAGGTCGGTGTATTCGGAGATCGTGCGGGATCGGGTGATGGTGGTGAAGTCAGCGAACCTCAACTTGAGCACCACGGTGCGCCCTTCCATTCCCGCCCGACGCAGCCGCACGGCCACCTGGTCGCTCATCCTGAGGAGTTCGCGGCGCACCACCGCAGCATCGGTCACGTCGTGTTCGAACGTGGTCTCGTGACCCACACTCTTGTCGTCGCCTACCGGAGACACCGCGCGCGGGTCGCGCGCCCACGACAGGTCGTGGAGTTTGTGCCCGGCCGCTGGCCCCAGTGTTTTGACGAGGGTGGCCAGAGGAGTGTGGGCGACGTCGCCCACGGTGCGCAGGCCGAGGCGGGTGAGAGTCTCTTCGGTTTTGGCCCCCACACCCCAGAGGGACGAGATCGGCAGCGGGTGCAGAAAATCAATGGTGCCTGCCAGGGGAATGAGCAGTAGACCGTCGGGTTTGGCAAGGGACGATGCCAACTTCGCCACAAACTTCGTTGCGGCGACACCCACCGAGCACCGCAGCCCGGTCTCGTCGTAGACACGACTGCGCAAAAGCGCCGCGACCTCGTGCGGAGTGCCCAAGAGGCGCCGGGCGCCAGCGACATCGAGAAAGGCTTCGTCGATTCCCAGCCGTTCGACTCGCGGGGTGAGGTCGTCGCAGATCCGCATCACAATTTCGGAGTAGTGCGCATACCGCTCGAAATGCGGCTCGAGAACAATCGCGTTTGGGCAGCGCCTCAACGCGATCGACATCGGCATCGCCGAATTGACCCCGTACTTACGTGCTTCGTACGTCGCGGCCGTCACCACGGATCGACCGCCGCGATGCCCAACAATCACGGGGAGCCCGCGGAGGTCGGGGCGTTCGAGCAGTTCGACCGACGCAAAAAAGGCGTCCATGTCAACGTGGAGAATGCTGGCGTGGCCGTCGTCGGAGGCATCGGTGGTGACCTGGCGGCCGCTACCGTCTTGCTTGCTCATAAACGCCGCTCCCGCTGGTATGCCTAACTAGGCAATTCTGTCAGGCACCACTGACACCCGCATGGAACAGGCACCAGACAGAAGGAACCGGTAGGCGCCACTTTGCCCACCGGTTCCCTGTCACGTGCAGTCGAGCGTTAAGCCCTGCTGGTACCTCGAGTGATGAGACCGTAAATCAGCAGCACAACAATCGAACCGCCGATCGCCAGTAGCCAAGTACGCAGGTCAAAGAACCCGCCGAGGTCGACGTTGAAAAGCACACCACCGAGGAATCCACCCAGAAGGGCACCAACCACACCGAGCACGAGGGTGATGAGCCACCCGCCGCCCTGTGTGCCGGGCAGGATCGCCTTGGCAATAGCGCCCGCGAGTAGTCCGAGAATAATCCAACCAATAATTGTCATAGGGGCCTCCGAGTAGTCCATGACGCGATTCTCTAGGCAGAATCGACTTTTTTCAGTTTGACACGACCCCTGTTTGGGGGGCTCGATCGCCCCAATACTGGGCCGAGGCTTGACAGGACGCGGCTGAGGGGTATCACCAGGGCCAGTCTCCCGGGCGCCCACGGGCCGGAAACGGGTCCATCACCCAGCGCCGCCGAGAACAATCCTGCACACTGGATATATGAATCAGAATCACCCGTGGTCCCGGTATGTCGCGCTCGGCGACTCCTTTACCGAAGGAATCGGTGATCCGGAACCGTCGAGTCCCGGCGGATTCCGCGGCTGGGCGGACCGCGTCGCAGAGGTGCTCAGCACCCAGACCGACGACTTTGCCTACGCGAACCTTGCGATCCGTGGACGACTTCTCCAGCAGGTCATCGACGAACAAATTGAACCGGCACTCGCCCTGCGACCCGACCTGATCACGTTCTCGGCCGGTGGCAACGACATCATCCGCCCCGGCACCGATCCTGACGAAATCGCTATTCGTCTCGACACGGCAGTCGGCCGCCTCCGCGCCGCGGGAGCAACCGTGGTGATGTTCACCGGACCGGACATCGGGATGACCCCGGTGCTCGGCCGCTCACGCGGCAAGGTCGCGATCTACAACGAAAACCTCCGTGAGGTTGCGCTGCGTCACGATGCCGTCGTCGCCGACATGTGGGCGCTCCGGCAGCTGCGCGATACTCGGATGTGGGCACCCGACCGGCTGCACTTCTCCGCCCTTGGCCACCACACCGTCGCGCGTATGGTGCTGGCGGCGCTGGCCGTGGACAACGACCTCGAGCCCTACTCCCCCGAACCAGCGATCCGGATGCCGTGGCGCCAGGCCCGGGTCGAGGACATCGGATGGGCGCGGGAGCACCTGATGCCGTGGGTTCTTCGGCGCATCCGCCACCAGTCATCCGGCGACCACATTCTGCCGAAGCGTCCCGACTTCCTCCTTAAACGGGAGTAGCTCATTTAACGAACACAGCTCGAGCTACCCCGTGGGTAGCTCGAGCTGTGGAAGTGATGCGACGAGCGTTAGCGACCGAAGCTGGACGCTGCCGGGCAGTCGAACGGATCGCGAGCCGCGAGTCCAACCCGGTTGAGGTAGGCAATCACAATGCCGTACGACTCCATCAGGTTTGCCTGCGTGTACAGGATGCCCTTGGCCTCGCAGTACTCGCTGACGATCTGGCCAGCACGCTTGAGGTGCGGACGCGGCATGCTCGGGAACAGGTGGTGCTCGATCTGGTAGTTGAGTCCACCCATAAAGATGTTCATACCGAACCCACCGCGAATGTTGCGGCTGGTGAGCACCTGGCGGCGAAGGAAGTCAACCTTGCTGTCTTTGGCCAGCTGCGGCATGCCCTTGTGGTTGGGGGCGAAGGATGCACCCATGTAGACGCCGAAGACGGCCATCTGCACACCGACGAAGGCGAACGCCATTCCCAGAGGCAAGAAGGTGAAGACCACTGCGAGGTAGCCAATGTTGCGGACGAGCAGGAGGGTGATTTCCACCCAGCGCTTGTCGACCTTGCCACGGCTGAACACCGTTTTGAACGCCTGCGCGTGGAGGTTGATGCCCTCGAGCGTCAGCGCCGGGAAGAAGATCCAGCCCTGGCGCTCCGCAATGAGCTTGGTCACACCCTTGAGACCGCGCGCGTGCTTCTCCTGGAAGATGATGAAGTCCGGCTCGATGTCCGGGTCCTTATCCACCGTGTTCGGGTTCGCGTGGTGGCGTGTGTGCTTGGTCATCCACCACGAGTAGCTGATTCCGACAAGCAGGTCCGCAACGATGCGTCCCGCGGTGTCGTTCGCTTTGCCCGAGGTGAAGACCTGGCGGTGTGCTGCCTCGTGCGCCACAAAGGCGTACTGGGTGAACAGAATGCCGAGCACTCCGGCGATGATCAGCTGGAACCAGGAGTCGCCCAGAAGTGCGAATCCGACCCACGCTGCCGCCATGGCAAGCGTAATGATCGCGAAGTTGATGATGTAGAACGTGCGGGTGCGATTAAGCAAACCAGCATCGCGGATGGTGCTGAGCAGCGCTGAGAACTCCGAGGTCGGGTTTTTAACTCCCCGAGGACCTGTACGGATGATGCGTGGCGCGGCGGGAACTGAACTCGTCACGGTACCCCTGATAAATTGGGCCGACTTCCCAGCCGTGATAGTGAGCAGATGCTCTTGGTAGATAGGGAGAGCCTAAGGGCGATTGCTGGGAAACGGTGGTTAGAAGAGCTTGGACGGGTTGGTGAGTCGCCACCAGGCTCCCGGATCCTCAATCGGCGCCGCCGTTTCCAGCGGAATTGAGATCTCGGAACCTCCGACAGCAAAAAGAATGGTGCCCTGGTCGTCGCCGTCCGCGGTGAGTGTCACCGGCGCGGCGGTTACCGCCGCTGTGACCGGAGTGTCCGACCAGACGAGAGTAGAGCTGTCTTCTGCCGCCACGAGCGGAGCTTCTGTTCCCCACTCCGTGGTGTAGCTGCCGAACTGCTGCCCAGCGGTCGCCAGCACAACCTCGTGGTACCCCGCCTCGGCACTGGCGAGCAGCGCCAGCACGTCGGTGTTGACCACGTTGTGGTCGGGTCCACCCAGAATGACACCCACGAGGGTGATGTCCTCCCCCGCGATCGTCACGTCGGCGGAAAAGAGCAGGCACGCCCCAGCCTCGTCGAGGGTTCCCGTTTTGATGCCGTCGATACCGTCAACACCGAGGAGTTTGTTGGTGTTGCTCAGCTGGCCGACGGACGGAACCGTCACACTTTCGGACGAGGTAATCGCCGACACCGTCGGGTCGGCCAGTGCAAGCTCCCCGAGGGTGACCAGGTCGGCAGGAGTGCTGGTGTTGAGCGGGGACATCCCGGTCGCATCGGTGATCGACGTCGACGTCATTCCGTGCGCGGCAAGCCAGGTGGCCGCAGCCTCGGCGTAATTCGCTTCCGAACCAAAAGCCCAATTGACCAGAGACTGGGTGTAGTTATTGGCTGAACCGACCAGTGCGACCTCGAGGACTTCGCGCTGGGTCAGTGAGGTGCCGGCGACAACGGTTTTGACGCTGCCGTTTTCGGCGAGGTAGTCGTTGTAGATCTGCACATCAGCGCTGGTGAACGAGATCGTCTCACCGTCGCTTCCCTCGGCGATCGGTTTGGCATCGAGCACCACGAGGGCGGTAATGATTTTGCTGATCGAGGCGATGGGTACGGGCGACGTGCTTCCCGCCGAGGCCAGCAACTCCTCGGTTCCGACCGCGCCGATACCGCTGGCGCCATAGGTCGGCAGGGTCAGGTCCGCCGCCGCCGAGACCGGGGCAACGTAGGGAAGCACAACCGCACTGGCGGCCGGGAGCGGGGCGAGCAGTGTCATGGTGCCATACGCTCCCCCGAGCAGGATCACGCCGAGTGCCCCAAAAATTGTGGTGCGGCGACGGCGGTACATCTTCCGTCGGGCGGGCGAGATCTGGGCGGGGTGTTCGTAACGTGGCACCCCGTAATAGTAATGACGGCGTGGGCGACTCTCCTGGACGCGGGATGTCGTCGCGAGTCCCCACCGAAATAGTGGGGGCCGAGCGTGGCATCCACCCCTCGCCTGTTTAGGCTGAGGATATGGAATGCGTACCCCACGAGGATGCCGCCATCGAGGTCTATCCGTCGCCCGATGACTGGGCCGCGGCCGCGCAGGAAATCGTCGCGACCATGGTGCACCGGTGGGACCTGACGGCGGGCTCAGCGTTCGGCGGCGGAGTCACGGGTGTTGCCCTCTCTGTCACTCAGGCGGATGGCTCACCGGCCGTTCTCAAGGTCGGCTTTCCGCATCCGGAGGGCAAATGGGAAGCGGTCGGGCTGCAGAGTTTGGCGGCGTGTTCGCCCGCCGTGCTGAGGCAAGACCCATGGACGTGGAGCCTGCTGCTGGAACGGGTACGGCCGGGAACCCCACTCCAGACGGCCGGGCTCCCCGCGCAAGAGGCGCTCGAGATCGGCGGTCGGCTTCATCTCAGCATGGCGGCGGCAGCTCCGCCCGACAGCCTCCCCCGCCTCGACGACGCGATGCAGGACTACGCAACGCAGGCGCGCTCCCGACTCGACAGTGAACTGCTGTGGCTAGAGCAGCAGGGTGTGGCGGATCTGGTGGAGTCCGCGCTGGACGACATCGAGCGCCTCGTGTCGGACTCGGTGGGCAACAGCCTGCTGCACGGCGACTTCAACCCGGGCAACATTCTCGACTCCGGCGATGGTCAGTGGTTGACCGTTGACCCCAAACCCCTCATCGGCGATCGTGCGTACGACCTCTGGCCGCTCATCAGCCAGATTGGGGCAAACCAGCTCGGAGCGCCCTACGTGATGGCGGACGGCTCCATCGATCCCTCACGCCTCGAGCAGCACCTGGTGATCGCCACCGCCGCCGCGGAGTGCGACGCAGAACGTACGGCGCGCTGGGCATCCGCCCGCACCGCGCTCAGCGTGACCTGGCTTCGCGAGGCGGGATTCGAGTCGCGCGCCGAGAACGCCGCGGTTGCCCTGCAGGCGTGGGCGTCGGTCAGCGCGCTCTGAGCGCGTAGAGCGCGACGGCGCTGGCGGAGGCCACGTTGAGGGAATCGACCCCGTGCATCATGGGGATCGTGACGGTGGTGTCGGCGTGGGAGAGAGTCGCGGGGCTCAGGCCGTCGCCCTCCGTTCCGAGGAGTAGTGCCACGCGTTCCGGTGCATCCACGGCGAACACGTCGAGGTCGACCGCGCGGTCGTCAAGGGCGAGGGCAGCGAGGTGAAACCCGAGGTCTTTTAACTCGGTGGCTCCCGCAGGCCAGTCCGACAGGCGGGTCCATGGCACCTGCAAGACGGTGCCCATACTCACCCGTACACTGCGGCGGTACAGAGGGTCGGCACAGCGAGGAGTGATCAGCACGGCATCCGCCCCCAATCCCGCCACCGAACGGAAGATCGCCCCCACATTGGTGTGGTCAACGATGTCTTCGAGAACCACAATTCGACGGGCTCCGGCGACAGTCTCGGCGACGGATTTCATGGGCGGACGATGAATGGATGCCAGCGCGCCACGATGCATGTGGTAGCCAGTGAGTTGTTCGAGAAGTTCAGATTCAGCGACATAAATGGGGCCGTCGTAGTCGGCGACGAGCGGCTCGATCTCAGCCAGCCACTTCTCCTGGAGGAGCACGGATCGCGGGCGATGCCCGGCGCGCAACGCCCGCGCGATGACCTTGCTCGACTCGGCAATGTAGAGGCCACCGGCCGGTTCGGATACCCGGCGCAGAGCCACATCGGTGAGTCCCGAGTAGTCGCTCAGCCCCTCGGCACCCAGGTCCGTCACGGGCACTACATACATCGGGTCCAGCTTTCGTTGATTGCGCTGGCAGCGGAAGCTGGCAGCCTTCGGAAACATATCGGAAAACAGAAGGCTTTAAGCTGTATGAGCACATTAACCATTCAAGGAGGCCGGATGTCGAATCCCGTCGCTCCCGCCACTCCGATCTTTTCGGACCTGGCCGCAGCGCAACTCGAATCCGCCGTCGAGCTGCTGCGCGGTCACCGCGTTGCCGTTTTGACCGGGGCAGGGGTCAGCACCGATTCGGGCATCCCGGATTACCGCGGTGAGGGCGCCCCCGTGCGCACTCCGATGACGTTCCAGCAGTTTCTTGCCGACCCCGAATACCGCAAACGGTACTGGGCGGGCAGCCAGCTCGGATGGGCGCGCTTCGATGGAGCTCGCCCCAACGAGGGTCACCGTGCGCTGGTCGCCCTCGAGGCCTCCGGTGTGGTCAACGGCATCATCACCCAAAACGTCGACGGCCTGCACCTGCGTGCCGGGTCCCAGAAGGTCGTGGACCTGCACGGCACCATGGACCGCGTACGTTGCCTGCAGTGCGGCCAGCTCTACGCGCGCACCGACATCTCCGAGCGCATCGCCGAGACGAACCCCTGGCTCAGCGAGCCTTCCGCCGTCGAACTCGGCCCCGACGGTGACGTCGAGATCAGCTCGGTCGCAAATTTTGTGGTGCCAGAGTGCACGGTGTGCGGCGGGATGCTCAAACCCGACATCGTCTATTTCGGCGAGTTCATCCCCAAAGAAAAGTTCGCTGAGGCTTCTGCGCTTGTCACCACCGCGACCGCGTTGATCATCGCGGGATCGTCGTTGGTTGTGAACTCGGGAATTCGTCTGCTGGAGCAGGCGACGCGTCGCAAACTACCCGTGGTGATCATCAACCGCGGGATGACCAAGGGTGATGGTCGCGCAACCGTTAAGATTGACGCCGGAACGTCCGAAACGCTGAATGCCTTCCAGGAGCAGCTCGGAAACTGAGCAGTTGCCGATGGCGTTCATCCGCAGACAAAGGACGACGCCATGACCACGCTCTACCTCGTTCGCCACGGTGAAACCGACTGGAACAAGGCGCGCCGCATCCAGGGCAGCACCGACATCCCACTGAACGCCACCGGTCGTGACCAGGCAGCCACCACGGGTGCCCTGCTGGCGCGGCGGGAGTGGGATGCCATTGTGGCGAGCCCTCTATCGCGCGCGTTCGAGACCGCCAGCATCATCGCGGGCGAGGTCGGCCTGCCAACCCCCGAGGTGTTTGACACCCTGGTCGAGCGTCGCTACGGCGAGGCCGAGGGACTCAACTACCAGCAGGTCGACGAGCGCTTCCCCGGTGAGACCGACGTTCCCGGTCGCGAGACCCGCGACGAGGTGACGGCCCGGGTGGTGCCGACCCTGCTCGAGATCGCCGCTCGCCATCCCGGCGCCTCGGTCATTGTGGTGAGCCACGGCGGTGTGATCCGGTCAGTGCTCAACTCCATCGACCCCGACAACGTGCACGGGATGATCACCAACGGGTCGATCCACAGCGTTCGCATCGCGGATGGATCACTCGAACTCATCGCGTTCGACGACCCGATCGAAGAGCTCTCGCTCGAGTGCGGAACTGACGACATCGACGAGCAGAACGCCCTCGAACGCCGCGACGCCGTCACAACCTAGGCTCGGGGCACAGCTTCGCGTCCGCGTGCAGTCTGCCGTTCGAGGTGCACTCGAGTGAGCACGTCGAGGAGCTGGCTGGCCGAACTTTCCCACCGGAACGGGCGCGCCTGCTCGACCGCCATCCGCGACCGCCGCATCCACTCGTCCGGATCCTCCAGCGCACGAACTGCGGCAACAAAAGACTCGGGCGAATCGGGATCGAAGAACACCGCGGCATCCCCCGCAATCTCCCGGAACACCGCAATATCGCTGACAACCACCGGGGTTCCCGCGACCATCGACTCGAGCACCGGAAGCCCAAAACCCTCGTTGCGCGACGCCGTCACCAGGGCGAACGCGGTCGACAGCACGTGCTGGTACTGGGCGTCGTCGACTCCCCCGTGGAATGTCAGGCTGCCCTCGGGAGCGAGCCGTTCGATGCGCGCCCGGTCGTCCTCGTTCGCGTGGCTGAGCAGGTGCAGGTGGTACCCCGGCAGCTGGTGCATCGCGCGCCCCAGCAGCTCGACGTTTTTATAGGGCATAAACGAGCCCATATAAAGGAGGTCCCGGGTGGTCGCCGGGGACTGCCGGATCGACGGGGGTTCATCCACGGCATCCGGAATCACCGTAATCGGGTGCGGCGTCAAATGATTGCCCACCATAAGCTGCCGCGTGGTCTCCGACACGGCAACGTGCGCATCGGCGCGCCCCAGGAGCCCCCGCTGCGGGCCCCACGAGAGGTGGTAGGCCCGCCAGATGATTCGCACCGGCCAAGCGAGGTTACGCGGCGGGGTGCGGTTCGAGTAATAGATGAGGTCGTGCACGGTGGTCACCAGCCCAAACGTGCGGCCCCAGGGACCCATGGTCTGCATCGGGCTGTAGACCACATCAGGCGTGTACTTGTTGAAATACAGCGCCGCGAGGGGCTCCGTGATCGCGGTGGGAGACGGCCCCATCACCCAGGGCAGGTCGGGCAGTAGCTCGAGCTGGCGGGTGTCGTTGATCATCATGGTGACGGGATGCAGCTTTGCCAGCGCGGTGACGAGGCCGGCGGTGAACCGACTGATCCCGTCGTGGCGGCCGATCCGGGTGTACCGGCAGTCGAAAAGGATCTTCATGGCAGCTCGGGAACCGCGTCGAGCCCCAGGAATGCGCGGACCGCCTGCGCCGCCTCGCGGGGGCGCTCGTAGTGAATGAGATGGCCAACGTCAGTGAGCATCACCAGGGTGGAATCGGGGAAGAGTCCCTCAAGACGGTGCAGCGCCTTCACACTTGTGATGGGGTCGTGGTCTGCTGCGATTAGCAGAGTGGGCACCGTGATGCGGGGCGCCGCCATACTCACGTCGCTCGTCACCGAGGCGTCAAACCCGGCGAGCACGGTTGCGCGGTCGGAGTACCGACTGAAGTAGGTATGGTGCTGGTCGTGGATCCACGCGCGCAGGCTGCGGTCTTTGGTGGTGACCATCGCGAGGCTCGTGAAGTGCACAATCAGCCAGTTGCCCAGCAGCGCCGCGCCCAGCTTTTCGGGCAGCGCTGCTCCTGCCCGGTAGTAGACCACGGTGAGCCAGGTGAGGAAGGCTTTCGGCCCCGACAGCGCCGGCGCCGCGATCGGGTTGATCAGAATCAATTTCGGGGTCTCGAGACCGCCAGCCACGGCCGCCGACGTCACAATCGACCCGAACGAGTGCCCCAAGATAATGGGCGGAGCAGCGAGCTGCAGAGCTGCAACAAAACCTGTGAGCCAGCGCGAGTATCCCTCGAGGGTGTGACCAACCTCGGTCAGCGGTGTGGACTCGCCAAATCCTGGCAGGTCGGGGCTGATGATCCGGATGCCCGGAAGGTGGGCCACCACCGGTTCGAGGCCGTGGTGCTCGCCACGAAACCCGTGCACAGCCACAATCACGGTGGTGGAATCCGCCGACCCGTAGTCCCAGTACCGCGTCGAACTTCCGAGCACAGGCACGCTGCCCTCCGAGACCGGAATCGCGGAGAGCAGGGGGGCATAGGGCGAGATAACTGGCATTTGTCGATAATTCTATGCAGCAAGACACGGCGGGGGTTTCGCGTCGGCCTCTAGACTCGGATGCAACGTTCCGCTCATGCGGATGAACGGCCTAACGTACGCCTAGAAGGAGTGAAGTGACCTTCACCGCCCCCATCCAATTGCCCGGACTCGCCCTCGACCCGCAGTGGTATCGCCGCTCGGTTTTCTACGAGGTTATGGTTCGCAGTTTTGTGGATAGCAATGGCGACGGCGCCGGTGACCTCAGTGGCCTGATCTCCCGTCTCGACTACCTGCAGTGGCTCGGTGTTGACGCTCTGTGGCTTCCGCCGTTCTACAACTCTCCGCTCAAAGACGGCGGCTACGACGTCTCCGACTTCCGCACCATCCTTCCCGACTTTGGAACGCTCGACGAGTTCAAAGACCTCGTCACCAAGGCCCACGAGCGCAACATGCGCATTGTGATCGACTACCCGCTCAACCACACATCGGATGCGCACGACTGGTTCCAGCAGTCCCGCGAAGACCCCGAAGGTCCCTACGGCGACTACTACGTGTGGAGCGACACCGACGACAAGTACAAAAACATCCGGGTGATCTTTGTCGACACCGAAGAGTCGAACTGGACGTTCGACCCGGTGCGTCGCCAGTTCTTCTTCCACCGGTTCTTCTCCCACCAGCCCGACCTCAACTTCGAGAACCCGGCCGTGCGCCAGGACGTGATGGACGTCGTTCGGTTCTGGATGGACCTCGGCGTCGACGGCATCCGTCTCGACGCCATCCCCTACCTGTTCGAAACCGAAGAGGGCAACGGTGAAGGCGAGCCGGAGACGCACCAGTTCATACGTGAGCTACGGGCAATGGTCGACCGTGACTACCCGGGCCGCATCCTCATCGCCGAGGCAAACCAGTGGCCGCAGGAGGTCGCGCAGTTCTTCGGTACCGCCGAGGAGCCAGAGTGCCACATGGCATTCGACTTCCCCGTGATGCCCCGCATCTTCTACTCCCTCCGTTCGCAGCAGGCCGGCGAGCTGATTCGTATTCTGTCTGAGACCACCGACGTGCCCGATGGTGCCGGGTGGGGTGTCTTCCTCCGCAACCACGACGAACTCACTCTCGAAATGGTGAGCGAGGAATACCGCCAGGCGATGTACGGCTGGTATGCGTACGACCCCCGGATGCGCTCGAATATCGGCATCCGTCGACGTCTGGCTCCGCTGCTCGACAACGCCCGCGCCGAACTCGAACTCGCGCATGCCCTGCTCTTCTCACTCAAGGGCAGCCCGTTCCTCTACTACGGCGATGAAATCGGGATGGGCGACAACATCTGGCTGCCCGACCGCGACAGCTCGCGCACCCCCATGCAGTGGACCCCCGACCGCAACGCCGGCTTCTCCTCCGCCGACCCCGGCAAGCTGTACCTGCCGGTTGTCCAGTCGCTGGTCTACAACTACAACCTGGTCAACGTCGAGTCGCAGCTCGCGCAGTCGCGCTCGCTGCTGCACTGGGTGCGCAACGTGATCCACGTGCGGAAAGCCCACCCCACCTTCGGGCTGGGTACCCTGCGCATCCTGAAGACCAACCACGAGTCGGTGCTCGCTTTTGTTCGCGAGTACGAGGGTTCTGGCACACAATTCGGGGACTCGCCCGAAAAGATCCTCTGTGTCTTCAGCTTCGCCCACAACCCGGTCTCCGTTGAGATCGACACCGAAGATCTCGGCGGTTCCACGATGTTCGACCTCTTCGGAGGCGGCCAGTTCCCCACGGTGGGCGACAACGGCACACTCACGCTGACGCTCGGCACACAGAGTTTCTACTGGCTGCACGTCGGCGACTCGCACTTCTCCGGAGGGCGATCCTAACCTCCGGTCCTGAGGCCGCCGCCGTGGCACCCATCGCGTGTCGGCGGTGGCCTCTAGGGTGCTGTTATGAGCACTTTAGATCCGAACGCGCTGTCCTTCGATTCGCTGACCGACGAATCGTTGACACCGACCCCCGTGACTGTCGAACCCGTGGCTGTCGCACCGGTGTCTGCCGAATTGCTGTCTACCGAATCGCTGTCGCCGAAATCCTGGTTCGACACTCTGGGCGTGTTTGACCTGGAGACGACGGGTGTCGACATCGAGACCGCGCGTATTGTGTCCGCGCACGTCGGAGTGCTCGACGCTACTGGCACACTCATCGAGCGCCACGACTGGCTCGCTGACCCGGGCATCGAGATCCCCGAACAGGCGACTGCAGTGCACGGAATCAGCACCGAACGTGCCCGTGCCGAAGGCAGCCCTGCAGCCGAGGTCGTCGGCGAGATTGTTGACGAGCTCAGGATCCTTCTCGCCCGCGGCATCCCGATCACGATTTACAACGCGGCCTACGACCTCAGCCTGCTGAATCGTGAAGCGCTGCGCTACGGCATCGAGCCGCTGGTCGCGCCCTCCCCCATCATCGACCCGCTGGTGCTCGACAAGGCCGTCGACCGCTACCGCAAGGGCAAGCGCACCCTCGAGGCAGCGGCCCAGTACTACGGGGTCGAGTTGCTCGACGCCCATGATGCCTCGGCCGACGCCGTCGCCGCGGGGCGCGTCGCCCAGGCGATGGCTCGCAAACACGTTGCCGCTCTCGGAGTGGAGTCGGCTCTGCTGCACTCCCAGCAGATCGGGTGGTGCGCTGACCAGGCATCAAGTTTCCAGGACTACATGCGCCGCACCAAAGACCCGACGTTCACCACATCAGGGTCGTGGCCGGTGCGCTAACGCGAGCACGTCGATCAGCTGGCGGCGATGTCAGCCGCTCGCGACGCGCGGCCCTCTCACACAGGCCCCGCAGACACCTCAGGCCCGGAAGCAGATGCTTCCGGGCCTGAGGTGTCTCTAGATCACTATCCATTCGAGGGCGGTGTCCAGCGCGTGAGTGTTGTAGACGCACGGATCGCGAAGGCGTCCGGGCGCACAAAAGTGGCGGCCAACCAGGTTGACCGCCACCGTTGATAAAAAAGTTACTTGCCGAAGCCCTTGTAACGCGAGTTGAACTTCTCGACGCGACCGGCGGAGTCCATGATGCGCTGCTTGCCCGTGTAGAACGGGTGCGACTCAGAGGAAATTTCAACGTCGATGACCGGGTAGGTCTCGCCATCGAGCTCAATGGTCTTCTGGCTCGTCACGGTGGAGCGCGTCAGGAAGGTCGCACCAGAGGCGAGGTCGCGGAACACGATCGGCGCGTACGCGGGGTGGGTATCAGACTTCATGGTGGATCCTTGGTTTTGTTGTTTTCAGGATTGGAAAGAGAAACTCGTGTGGTTGACGCACAGTTATGCAGGCAACCGAGTCGATAGCTTATCAGACTCGATGGTTGAGACCAGGCGAATCGCCGATCCGTACCATCGCGTCGCAGAAACTAGCGAGGCGCGCGAGCAGCGAAGCGGCCGTTGGTCTCGGAGACCTCGAGCTCGAGGCCAAAAGCACCACTGAGCTTCTCGGCAGTGATGACCTCGTCGATGGGGCCGGCAGCAAAAATGCCACCGTCCTTGAGCAGTAGGGCGTGAGTGAATCCCGCCGGGATCTCCTCGACGTGATGGGTGACCATCACAATGCCCGGAGCCTCTTCGGCGCTGGCGTAGCCGCCGAGAAGCTGGAGCAGCTCCTCGCGCGCACCAAGGTCGAGGCTGGCAGCAGGCTCGTCCAGCAGCAACAGCTCGGGGTCGGTCATCACGGCACGGGCGATCTGCACACGCTTCTGCTCGCCGTCACTGAGGAGACCGAACTTCCGCTCCGCGAGCGAGTCGAGCTTCCACTCGGAGAGCACACGCTCGGCGCGACGGACGTCGATGTCTTCGTAGTTCTCGTTCCACCGACCGGTCACCGACCATGCCGCCGTCATCACAACGTTGAGCACGGTTTCCGAGGCAGGAATTCGCTTCGCCATCGCGGACGAGGCAAAACCGATCCTCGGGCGCAGCTCGAACACGTCAACGCGTCCGAGTGTGTCGTCGAGGATCTGTGCCTTGCCCGAGCTCGGGTGCATCAACGCGGCCGCCACCTGGAGCAGCGTGGTTTTTCCGGCACCGTTAGGGCCAAGGATCACCCACCGTTCCGAGCTGTCAACCGTCCACGTGAGGTGGTCGAGAATGGTGATGCCGTCGCGTACGACGGAGACGTCAGTGAGCTGGAGAACGCTGGCCATGATGACTCCAGCTTAGAGCAGGGACGCGTAGATTTCTCGCGTTCGAAGCGCGATGCGTTCCCACCCGAACTCGGTTTCGGCCCGACGGCGTCCGGCTTCGCCCATTGCCTTCGCTTTCTCGGGATCACCGACGACCTCGGTGAGTATCGCGGCAAGGTCGGCGACAAACTTGTCGGGGTCAATCGGGGTCCCCGTGCCGTCCTGCAACTGCTCGATCGGAACGAGACGTCCGGTCACTCCGTCGTCGACAACCTCGGGAATTCCGCCGGTCGCCGTTCCCACCACGGGCGCACCGCACGCCATCGCCTCGAGGTTCACAATGCCGAGCGGCTCATAGACCGAGGGGCAGACAAACGTGGTCGCCTGTGTGAGCACGGCCGACAGCTCCGGCTGGCTGAGGATCCGGTCTATCCAGACCACACCGGAGCGCTCTTCGCGCAGCGCGGCAACACCCGCTTCGACCTCCGCGAGGATCTCCGGGGTATCGGGAGCACCAGCACACAGCACCAGCTGAACCTCGGGTGGCAGCAGCGCAGCCGCACGCAGAAGGTAGGGCAGACCCTTCTGGCGGGTGATCCGGCCAACAAACACCACGGACGGACGATCGGGATCGATCCCCAGCGCCCGCACGGTGTCGAGATCGTTGATGGGCTTCCACTTCGTGAGGTCGATGCCGTTATGCACCACGGTGACCTTGGACTCGTCGAGGAACGGGTAGGACCGCAGGATGTCGCGGCGCATTCCGTGGCTGACCGCGATAACCGTAGCGGCGCCGGCGAAGGCGGTGGACTCGATCCAGCTGGAGACGCGGTAGCCGCCGCCCAGTTGCTCGGCCTTCCACGGACGCAAGGGCTCGAGGCTGTGCGCGGTGACCACGTGCGGGATCCCGTGGAGCATCGAGGCGAGGTGACCGGCCGCATTGGCGTACCAGGTGTGGGAATGCACGAGGTCGGCACCGGCGACGTCCTGCGCGATGGCGAGGTCAACGCCGAGCGTCGCCAAGGCGGGGTTCGCGCCGGCCAGCTCGGCTGGTGTGCCGTAGCTGTACACGTCGGGCTCGTCACGGGGTTTACCAAACGCACGCACCACAACATCGACGTTGGGGCGGAGGGCTTTAACCAGTTCCGCTACATGGACACCGGCACCGCCGTAAACCTCGGGCGGATATTCACGGCTAATCAGATCTACTCGCATGAACTAGACGCTAGTACAGGCCCGACACCCGGAACAGACGCTAGTAGAGGTCCGCTCACTCCCATACTGTGTACACATGGCGTCAAAGAAGATTTTCGGCATTGTCCTTGCTGGTGGAGAGGGTAAGCGGCTTATGCCGCTCACCGCGGACCGCGCAAAGCCCGCGGTTCCGTTCGGAGGCGGTTACCGCCTTATCGACTTCGCTCTGAGTAACCTGATCAACTCGGGTCTCAATCAGATCGTGGTGCTCACCCAGTACAAGTCCCACAGCCTCGACCGGCACATCACCCAGACGTGGCATATGAGCGGGTTGCTCAACTCGTATATCGCCTCCGTCCCCGCCCAGCAGCGACTGGGCAAGCGCTGGTTCAGCGGATCGGCCGACGCCATCCTGCAGAGCCTCAACCTGTTGCGCGACGAAAAGCCCGACATCGTTGTTGTGGTCGGTGCTGACCACGTCTATCGCATGGACTTCGCCCAGATGATCGAGGCCCACATCAAGTCGGGCGCCGGCGTGACGGTCGCCGCGATCCGCCAACCCATCTCGCTCGCCGACCAGTTCGGTGTGATCGAGCTGGACAAAGAAGACCCCACACGGATCAAGGCATTCCTCGAGAAGCCGAAGGACGCCGTTGGCCTCGTCGACTCCCCCAACGAGGTGCTCGCCTCGATGGGCAACTACGTGTTCAACGCGGACATCCTGATGGACGCGGTCATCCGCGATGGCGACAACGTCGAGTCCAACCACGACATGGGTGGCGACATCGTTCCCGACTTCGTCAACCGTGGCGAAGCCGGTGTTTACGATCTCAACAACAACGACATGCCGGGGTCGACCGATCGCGACAAGTACTACTGGCGTGACGTCGGGACCATCGAGTCCTTCTTCGACGCGCACCAGGATCTCATTTCCGCGCTGCCGATCTTCAACCTGTACAACCAGGAATGGCCGATCTTCAGCCAGCAGCTGAACTCTCCCCCAGCGAAGTTTGTGCGCGACGCCAAGGGAAACCTCGGCACAACGATCGACTCGATCGTCTCCCTCGGAACACTGATTTCGGGTGCGCACCTCGAGCGCAGTGTGGTTGGTCCCTGGTGTGTCATTGAGTCCGGAGCGTCGGTTGTTGACTCGATCCTGTTCGAACGCGTGCGGATTGCGCCGAACGCCATCGTGCGTCGGGCTATTCTGGACAAGGAAGTGGTGGTCGCCGAAGGCGCCACGGTGGGTGTCGACGCAGATGCAGATCGCGCCCGTGGGTTTACCGTCACTGACACTGGAATCACTGTCGTGGGCAAAGGAGTTCACGTCGACTAGCACCTTGTAGACGCGTGTAGAACGCACCGAGCGCCCGGAAGGCACCTGAACATATGGCTCGTCTTCTTGTGGTCCTCGATGTCGATTCAACACTCGTCGAAAACGAGGTCATCGAACTGCTCGCTGAGGACGCAGGCTCCCTGGCCGAAGTCGCAGACATCACATCCCGTGCAATGAACGGGGAACTGGACTTCGCCGAGAGCCTGCGTTCACGCGTCTCGACCCTCGCCGGACTCCCGGAGAGTGTGTTCGCATCGGTGCGCACCCGGGTCACGGTGACCAACGGGGTGGACGAACTCATTGCGGGTGTCCATGCTGCCGGCGGTGTGATCGGGGTTGTCTCCGGCGGGTTCGCCGAGATCGTCGACCCGTTGGCCCGCGAACTCAAGCTGGACTACTGGCGCGCCAACCGGCTCGAGGTTATTGACGGATTCCTCACCGGCCGAGTGCTCGGAGCGATCATCGACGCTGAAGCGAAGGCCTCCGCGATCAACGAGTGGGCCTTCGACTCCGGCACCCCCATGCACCGCACCGTCGCTGTCGGCGACGGCGCCAACGACCTCCTGATGATGCACGAGGCCGCCCTGTCTGTCGGTTTCGACGCGAAAGCGCCCGTGCGCGAACGCGCCGACGTGGTGCTGACGGTGCGCGACCTCAGCCAGGTTTTGGCTTTGGTCGGGCTCCGCGGCTGAGGCTAGTGCCCCATTCCCAATCCCCCATCAACGGGGATCACTGCACCTGAGATGTAGCCGGCATCGTCGCCGGCCAGCCAGGTAATGACTTTCGCGACCTCGTCAGCGGTAGCGAATCGCCCCGCGGGAATCGACTTTTTGTACGCGTCCTGCTGCGCCTGAGGCAGTTCAGCCGTCATATCGGTCTCGATGAAGCCCGGCGCAACAACGTTGGCAGTGATTCCGCGTGCGCCAAGTTCGCGGGTGACGGAACGAGCGAGCCCGATCAGTCCACTCTTCGACGCGGAGTAGTTGACCTGCCCGGCGGAACCGAGCATACCCACCACACTCGACACCAGAATGATGCGTCCGAATCGTGCCTTCAGCATGCCCTTGGACGCGCGCTTGACCACACGGAAAGCGCCATTCAGGTTGGTGTCGATCACCTCGGTGAAGTCGTCGTCCGACATTCGCATCAACAGCATGTCGCGGGTGACGCCAGCGTTGGCGACGAGCACCTCGACCGGGCCGAGCTCGGCTTCGATCTGGGTAAATGCGGCGTCGATGGATGCCATGTCGGTCACATCCGCCCGAACGGTCAAACTGCCCGTGGGGCCTTCGCCCGACCGTGCCGTCACGGCAACGCGGTGGCCCTGCGCCACAAATTCGGAAGCAATAGCAAATCCGATGCCTCGGTTGCCGCCGGTGATTAGAACTGTGCGCGGAGTAGTCATGAGCAACAAGCCTAATGTGCTGGCGGAGCGACGTAGGCTTGACCGTGCCGATGAAAAAACCACCGCAACAATCGATCACCTCGCTCCCTCCGTCGCCGGATGAGGAGCGTCATTCGCGTGTCGTCCGCTACTCGATCGCGATGGCCGTGCGCCTGGTCTGTGTAGTGCTCTGCTTTTTTGTCCACGGATGGTTGTTGCTCATCGCGGTTGTCGCCGCTCTGGTGCTTCCGTACTTCGCGGTTGTGATCGCGAACACCGCCTCTCGTAGCGGTGGCGCTTCCGTAGAGCGCCCGGGCAGCATTGTGCGTTTCCAGCCGCCGACGACTCCGGGCGGTACAGAATGATCGGCTTCGGCCTCACGGACGACGAGGGCTTTCACCCCCGGTGTTCGCGGGCCGGATGCTCCGCAGACGCGACCTTCACGGTCAATTGGCGCAATCCCAAGATCCACACCCTCGATCGCATCAAGGTGTGGCTGGCGTGCGACGAGCACAGCGCGTTTCTCACGGACTTTCTCGAAGCCCGCAACTTCCCGGTCGTTGTCGCGCCCTTTGGCACGCCGGTGACCGATCTCAACGACGCTCCGGGTAGCCGGTAGTGGGCCGCTGGAGATTCGCATTCGGGCGTCGCTGGTTCGGGTACCTCGCCCTGGCGATTGTGTTCGCCATCGCGTGTGTGCTGCTCAGCGAATGGCAGTTCGCCCGGCGAGACGAAGCACTCGCCGAAATCGCCAAGGTCGAGCAAAACTATGACTCCCCGGCGGTGCCCCTGACCGACGTGTTGGCCGACACCGGCGCCTTTGAAGACACCCAGGAGTGGACTCCCGTGGTGATGGAGGGCACCTACCTCACCGACGACCAGCTTCTGGTGCGCAGCCGTCCCTACGGAGGCCGCCCGGGGTTTGAGGTACTCACCCCCCTGCAACTGGCCGACGGGTCCATTTTTATTGTCGACCGCGGGTGGATCCCCACCGGCGAAGAACAAGACAGCCCCGACTTTGTGCCCGCAGCGCCGCACGGAACCGTGACGGTCGAGGCACGGCTGAAGCCGGGCGAACCCAACCTGCGAGGCCGATCCGCGCCGGAGGGCCAGGTCTCCACCATCAACCTCGACACGGTCGCCGATCTTGTGGGTGGGGACGTCTACACGGGCGCCTACGGCCTGCTCGCCTCGGAGTCACCCGCCCCAACCGACGCGCGCCCCGCCGCAGCGATCAAACCCGATAGCGACGAGGGCCCGCACCTGTCGTACGCGTTCCAGTGGTTGGTTTTCGCCCTGTTCGGATTCTTCGGACTCGGCTACGCCATCCGCACGGAGTACCGCCTGCTCAACGCCGATGACCCGGAAGAACAGCGCCGCGCCGCCGAGCGCGAACGAAAGGCACGCGCGAAGCCCCGGTCAGACAGCGAGATTGAAGACGCGATCGTTGACGCGGCGAGTCGCTGACGCCGGGGCATCCCGAACGCATCAAAAGAAAAAGCTTCGGCGTCGGAACGTACCGTTCCGACGCCGAAGCTTTTTTACGACTCTGCTTGCTAACGACTCTGCTTGCTAACGACTCTGCTTGCTAACTACTCAGCTTGTTAGCGAGCCTGACGCGCTAGGCGAGGCTGATGAGCTCGGCGTACTCCGGGTTCCAGTGGTCTTCAATACCATCGGGGAGGATCAGCACGCGGTCAGGGTTGAGCGCCTCAACGGCTCCCTCATCGTGGCTGACGAGAACAACGGCACCGGTGAAGGTGGCGAGTGCGCCGAGGATCTCTTCGCGGCTGGCGGGGTCGAGGTTGTTAGTCGGTTCGTCAAGCAGCAGAACGTTCGCTCCGGACACCACAATCATGGCCAGCGCCAATCGAGTCTTCTCTCCACCGGAGAGAACGCCCGCGAGCTTGTTGCCGTCGTCACCCGTGAACAGGAACGAGCCGAGAACGCGACGCGCCTCCATCTCGTTGATGCTCGGCGATGAGGAGATCATGTTCTGGATCACCGTGCGCTTGACGTCGATCGTCTCGTGCTCCTGGGCGAAGTAGCCGATGCGCAGGCCGTGGCCCGGCTCGATCTGACCCGTGTCGGGTTTGTCGACGCCCGCGAGCATCCGGAGCAGCGTTGTTTTACCCGCACCGTTGAAGCCGAGGATAACCACCTTCGAGCCGCGGTCGATCGCGAGGTCAACGGCCGTGAAGATCTCCAACGAGCCGTAGCTTTTGCTGAGGTTGGAGGCCATCAGCGGGGTACGGCCACAGGGTGCAGGCTCGGGGAAGCGCAGCTTGGCGACGCGCTCGACGGCGCGCACCTCGTCGAGTCCGGAGAGCAGCTTCTCTGCACGCGCCACCATCTGGTGGGCTGCGGCAGCCTTGGATGCCTTGGCGCCGAACTTGGCCGCCTGCATGGTGAGAACACCCGCCTTTTTCTCGGCGTTGGCGCGTTCTTTTCGACGACGTTCTTCATCGGCCGCACGCTGCTTGTGGTAATTCTTCCAGCCCATGTTGTACTGGTCGATCGTCTGGCGGTTGGCGTCGAGGTAAAACACCTTGTTGACGGTCTCTTCGACGAGGTCCACGTCGTGAGTGATCACAATCAGACCACCGGAGAAGTTCTTGAGGAACTCCCGCAGCCAGACGACGGAATCGGCGTCGAGGTGGTTCGTGGGCTCATCGAGGAGCATGGTGTCGGCGCCACTGAACAGGATGCGCGCCAGCTCGATGCGTCGGCGCTGTCCACCGGACAGCGTCGAGAGGGGCTGGTCGAGAATGCGGTCGGGCAGGCTGAGGTTGCTCGCGATCGACGCGGCCTCCGCCTCAGCGGCGTACCCACCGAGGGCAACAAAGCGCTCCTCGAGGTTGCCGTACTTCTTCATGGCCGCTTCGCTGACCTTGGAGTCGGGACTCGCCATCTCCTGCATGGACTCCTGCATTCCGAGCAGCAGCTGGCCGAGGCCACGCGCGTCGAGGATGCGGGTGCGTGCCAGGTCTTCGGGGTTACCCGAGCGAGGGTCCTGGGGAAGGTACCCGATTTCGCCAATTCTTTCGATGGTGCCGCCGGCGGGCTGAAGTTCGCCCGCGAGGGTCTTTGTCAGCGTTGTCTTTCCCGCGCCATTGCGGCCGACGAGACCAATCTTGTCTCCGCGGTCGACGCGAAAACTAACCTCGTCCATAAGAAGGCGTGCACCGACTCTCAATTCGAGGTCGTGTACAGAGAGCACAGGCACAGTCCAGTTCTTTTGGGCGCGCGTGGAAGCGCGGAAGTTGAGGGGGTCAGCCAGCTAGTCTACTTCGGATAGTGGCGCAGGGCGGTGTTGCACCCCCGAGAAGAATGAACACTGTGCCAATCCACCCGTGTCGAGCGGTCAATCCCCGCGAGAAATACTGAGGTATCGCCTTTCGCCGCGTGCCGTGACGGCCAACGCCCCCGTCCGGGGGTGTGGCCGGTTATCGTTGGAACACTTGACATACCGACGGTGGGGAACGGCATTGGCTTCGACTACAACACATAGGGGCCGTACGGCAGCCATCATTGTTGCTGCGCTGGTTGTGGTGTCACTTGCCGCGGTCTGGATTGTGACCTCCGTCCTTCCGGGGCTCGGCCAGCGGAACCCCTTCACTGACCAGTCGCTCTATGTCTACCCGGAGTCCAGCGCCGCGATCGCCGCGCGCTCCGAGACCGGCGACGCCGCCGCGGCCGCCGCCACTATTGCCCAGACTCCTGCCGCGCTCTGGCTACTTCCTGAAGTCCACGCAACCGCGGATATCGCCGCGTTTGTCGACGGCGTCGCGCTGGATGCGGAAGCCGCCGGCACTCTGCCCGTTTTTGTTGTGTACGGAATTCCGGAGCGCGACTGCAACAACCAGTCCGCTGGTGGCCTCAGCGCCGAGGAGTATCCCGCCTGGGTCTCGGCGATCGGCGCTGGGCTGGTCAGTCACTCCAGCATTGTGATCCTCGAACCGGACGCCCTCGCACTGGCACAGGAGTGCGGGAACGTTGACGAGCGAATCGAACAACTGAAAGACGCGGCATCCCGCCTCGCCGAAGCCGACATTATGCTCGGCGCCGACGGGCCCAGCATTTATCTGGACGCCGGTCACTCCAACTGGGGCAAAGCCGCCGACATGGCATCGCTGCTGCAGCGCGCCGGTGTGGACAAGGTGCAGGGATTCGCCACCAACGTGTCGAACTTCAACACGACGGACGACGAACGCGCCTGGGATGAGCAGGTCAGCGACTTGGTTGGTGGCGCTCACTACATCATCGACACCTCGCGAAACGGCAACGGATCGAACGGCGACTGGTGCAACCCCCCGGGCCGCGCACTCGGCGACGCGCCGACAGCCATCAATGACGGCACAGCCCACGACGCCAATCTCTGGATCAAAAACCCGGGCGAAAGCGACGGCGCCTGCAATGGTGCACCCGCCGCGGGCAGCTGGTGGGATGCGGGCGCGCTCGCGCTAGTGAACGGCTAGAGATAAAAGGTTTGCAGCGGATCCAATAAATCACACTCCGAGATAACACACCGCGTACTCGGAGTATTGGTACGATCATGGCCATGGACACCGGGGGCGAACTACGAGTAGCGGTCATCATCGAAGACGATGATGACATCCGTCATCTACTCGACACAGTTCTGACACAAGCAGGATTTCAGGTCATCGCGACGAGCAATGGCCAGGATGGCATCGACGCGGTGCGCCGGTACGAGCCGATTGTTACCACCCTCGACGTCAACATGCCGGGAATGGACGGCTTCGAAGCGGCGCGACGCATCCGCGCGTTCAGCTCGACCTACATCGTGATGCTCACTGCGCTGGCGGAAGAAATCGACACCCTCCAGGGTCTCGACGCCGGAGCAGACGACTACATCAACAAGCCCTTCCGTCCGCGTGAACTGCGCGCTCGCATTGAAGCGATGCTTCGCCGCCCACGGGCCGTCGGAGTGCAGCCCGTCGCGGCCGCTGCCTCAACTCCCGCGGCTGCCGCAGCTCCCGCTCCGATTCCCGCATCCGTTCCAGTTGAACCCGTGACAGCTGCCGCTCCCCCGGTCGCCGCCTCATTCGAGCATGTCGCCGAACCACCAGCGCCGGTCACGGCTCCCTCAACCGCGGTTGAGACCTATGGCGCCGGTGGGCAACCCGCTGGTTCCGGCTGGATGGAACACAACGGACTCTGGCTGAACATCGAAACTCGCGTCGTCAAGGTTGAGACCAAAGAGGTCGACCTCACGCGCAGCGAGTTCGATCTGCTCGCCGCTCTGATGGAATCCACGCGCCGGGTACGAACCAAGGCCGACCTTGCTCTCCTGCTCCGCGGTGAGAGCTACGTGACGAGCCACTTCATCGGTGAAGCCGACAAGCGTGCGATCGAGGTGCACATGGGCAACCTGCGCAAAAAGCTCGCCGACAGTATCGCCGCACCGCGCTGGATCGAGACCGTGCGGGGGGTCGGTTACCGACTCACTGCTCCCGACGGCGCATAGTCCCCAACTCAACACACAAAAAGCCCGGCTGAATTTCAGCCGGGCTTTTTTGATGCTGTGTGCAGGAGGTAATTAGACCTTGTAGCCGCGGTGGCGCTGCATAAGCTTCGCGATCATGGTCACGGTCTGGATGGCGGTGATGATTCCGAGGATGGGCCATCCGATCCACAGGATGGTGGACTGGACCATGACCGAGAGCTGGAACCAGGTCAGCACAAGAACGGCGAACACCAGCGCGACAACGAGCAGCGGCACGAGGTAGCCGTTGCCTGATCCACGCTCTGCCTTGGCCTGGGCAGCCCAGTTGTCGGTCTGCTTGCGGCTGAGGAACTTGGTCCACGCCCGGAGGAAGTGGCCAAGTCGAACCCACATGTAAATTTCAGCCGGGAAGATCAGCAGGGCGAAGGCGAGGTCGCGTCCGTTGCGGTTTTTCATCGACAGAGCGATGCGCAAGTTGAGAAGCACAGCGGCAAGCGGCGGAATGAGCCAGACCGGGCTGAAAACAAAGGCTCCGATGGAAAGCGATGCAACAAGAAGCACGATAAAAAACACGCGGGTGAAGGCGTTGACCAACATCGAGAAGTTCTCGAGCCAGCGCAGACGCAGGTTCGGGTGGAACGGCTGTCCCTTGGTGTCGCCTCGTTGCCCGGGCCACATCAGCTCGATGGCACCGAAGTTCCATTTCACCTGCTGGGCGTCAAGGCCGCGGAGAGTGGTCATACCGCCGACATCGGCGCGCGCCTGTGCACTGATCTTGGTCAGGTAGCCGGCGCTTTTGATCTGGAGGGAGAGCAGGGAATCCTCTACCTCGCTGTCTTTTACCCACGGGGTGGACTGGTGGTTCTCTTCCATCGCCTGGCGAAGCGCCGCAACGGAGAAGATCGAGAACTGTCCGCCGAGAACCGCCATGTTGCGGCCACGGAGCATGTTCTGCATGTTGAACGCAGCGAACTGGGTGCGCTGGCCGGTGATGAGGAACTTGGGGATCAAGCCCGTGATCTGAGTGTCATCGATGCTGAAGATCGCGGAGATACCACCGATACGCGTGTCGGAGTTGATCTCAGCCTCGAGGTGCTCCACCGCCGTGGGGTCAGCCGTTGTGTCGCCGTCAACACCCAGGAGGTAGTCGCAGCCCTCAACCAGGGTGTACCCGTAGTTGAGCGCGCCCACCTTTTTGTCGCGGTTTTTGCCGATGTCGTGCACGTAGATCTCGGTGAACTGCTCGCGTCCGCTGATGTCGCGCACGTGGGGGCCCGCGTACTCGCTGGCGATTTTGACAGTGTCGTCACTGGAGTTGTTGACGATGACGTGGATGATGTCCGGCAGACGGGTCTGGGCCAGGAGCGAGTCGAGCACCGCCGCGATCGATTCGGCCTCGTTGTAGGCAGGAATAACACACCCGATTGTGGGGCGGTAGGAGGGCAGAGAATCTACCGATTCGATAAATTCGCGCGTCAACTCATCCATTCGACTTTCAATGGGGTTTGAGTTGACATAGCGGTCGTCGGTGGAGGTCATACGACTCCCTCTCCTAATCTTCATTGCGGTTCGTAGAGAACCCTCGTGGCTTGTTAGAGTCAGTCTGCAACACGTGGCTCAAGAAACGCGCGATCTCGAGGCAGCTTTTGCTCAGGATTAGCTCAAGGAGTGCAATGCACTCGCTTGGACCACTGAACCACAGCCGGCGCCGGGATGGGGCTCGGAGTAAGGATTAGGGGAATCATGGCTCGTTTTCGCAGGGCACAACGAACCACAACCGCAGTAGTGCTCGCCATTGCCGTCGGATCGGCACTGTCCGGGTGCGGTTCTCCCCCGTGGGCAGAGGGCACCTCCGCCACGCCGACATCCACGCCGACTCCCACTGTGACTCCCGAACCCATCGAAGCGGTCATCAATGATCTTGCGACCGGCTCGACGCAGCGTGTCCTCAACGCCGGGGCGATCTCGTTGACCGCCGACTACTACTCCACGCTTTCCATGGAGAAATGGACGTCAGGGGCGGTCAAACCCATCACGTTCAACGTCGCTGGCACACTCACCGATGACGCTGGGCAGGAGGTGTACCTGTCTCAGGTCACCGCGACCGCCTCGGTGAATGGTCCCGATGGAGCTCTGCCTGCCCCGGCCGCGTTTGTTGACCGAGCAACCATCCAGTACGGCTACGCGATCAAACCGCCGTTCACCTACGGCCAGACCTACAACATCCTGGCGATTGATCCGGCCGCGACCTCCGTGACCGTGGTGTTCACCTATGAGCTCCTCCTGGAGACGACGGAGACGTCGTCACAGTTCGCCAAACAGACTGCGACCGACAGCCTCACCATCACCATCGCGCCATCCCCGTAACAACCACTGGCGCGGTCACTGCAGCCGAACTGGGACGTTAGACGCCCGCGATACGGATAGCGCCCGCACCATCCGACTGCGCCCGCACAAGGGCTTCCAGGGAAGCCCGCTGAAGTTCTGCGAACTCGTACCCCTCGGTATCGGTGAGCCCGAGCCCACAGGTGGCAATCGCCCGGATGCCTTCGACCGGGTCAATCGGAGATTCCACGAGCGCGGTGTGCAAACGCTCCGCCACCACAGCCGCAGTACCCACCGAGGGTGCGGTGGTGAGAATGGCGAATCGTTTGCCACGGATGTGACCAACAATGGCGGCGGACGGGGAGTACTCGACCGCGATTCGACCGACAGCGGAGATGGCCTGGTCGCCATAGTTGCGTCCGAACGCGGTGTTCATGTGCTCAAGGTTCGCGACATCGAGGTACACCAGAACCAGCGAATCGCGATCGCGTCGTGCGCGCGCCAGCCAGTCGCTCGCAGCCTGCTCAAACTGGACCTTATTCAGTACGCCGGAAATGGCGGGCTCGCCGTTACCGAGGAGTGTGCCGTCCCCACGCATACGCCGGTTGGCGATGAGTACTGACAGCGAGATCGAGGCGAGGATGACCAACACAATGGTGACAAACGTGGTGGGGATGGTGCCCCAGTACAGGGTGAACACGTCACCGTCCGGAGTGTCGACGAGAATCACTCCAGAGCGCATCAGGTAGTAGAGACTGACTCCCCAAAAGACCACGGTGAGCACACGCGCGTTCAGGTGGCGCCGCAGTCTGCCACGCACCGTTTCAGCTCCGGCAAGCGCGGCGAACGCCGCGATCGCAACGAACATCTCGACGGCGCCGGCCCACGCGCCGCCCTGTGGCCCACGGACGAGCACAGCGCCGGCCACCAGAACACCTGCCACCGTTGGGATCCACAGCAGGGATGCACGGTCGTTGAACTGGCGGGTGCCCGACCACATCGACCCGAGGGAGAGTGCCAGCGCGCCGTTGCCAACGGCGATGGCCCACCAGGCATCCGGCACAGCTCCCCAGACTGCATACGACAGGGTGGTGAGGATGCCCGCGATAAACGAAATGCTCCAGGTTCGGCCGACGTCGTCAGCACCCCGCAACACCGTGTTGAGGATAAAGGAGATCCCGGCAACGGCCACTACGGCACCGCTGGCGAGGAGCAGTGTCTGGAGGTCGATCAGCATGTCAGGATCCTTGGGCGAAGGGAGGAAAACGAGTGGGAGATGCCAGGGGTTGCCCCTCGGCCTCACTCATCCAGATGACGGATTGCGGGGAGCAGCATGGTGAAGGTGCTGCCTTCGCCCAGCGAGCTCACCACGGCGAGTTCGCCGCCGTGCTGACGCACGATGTCGCGCACGATGCCCATACCCAGCCCCGAGCCCGCGACCGTCGACTGCCGGGCAGACTCCGTGCGGTAGAACTTGTCGAAAAGCTGCGACTGCTCCTCGTCGGTCAAACCAACACCCGTGTCGGTGACGCTGACATGAATACCATTTGCGACGAAGCCCACCGCGAGTGTGACAGTCCCGTGCGGACGGTTGTACTTGATCGCATTGCTCAAAAGATTGTCGATGACCTGCCGGATGCGCAGCGGGTCAGCATTGGTGACCGCGGGAGACGTGATCTCTGACACGAGCTCGATGCCCAGGGCATCCGCCACCGCTCTCTGATCTTCGAGTGCATACCCGGCGATCTCGGCAACATCGCAGCGCACCAGGGTCAGCGGAAGTGTTTTGTCTCCATCGCTTGCCGCGAGGAGCAGATCGGTCACGAGGGAGAGAAGGCGCTCGGAGTTTCGGTGGGCAATATCGATCATGCGATGGGTGTCTGGCCCCAGGCCGTCATCGTCCAGCGCGAGTTCGAGGTATCCGAGGATGGACGTGAGCGGGGTGCGCAGCTCGTGCGAGACGGAGGCAATCAGGTCGTCGCGAGCCTGGATGGCCTCGAGCTCCGCGGTGACGTCGCGGAGCACAACCACTCCCCCATCGACATCGCCGTCGGGAGTGGTGAGGTGACGGGCGGTGACCGAAAACGCGACACGGTCCTCGCCCGGTTCGCCGACCCACAGGGTCATGTTCTCGAATTCCTGGCCACTGAGCGCTCGCGCAAATGGCCGGCTGTCTGGCGGGTATTGCGTCACCCGGTCGTATTGGTAGGCGACGGGATGCACGATGGCAGTGCGCGGTGCCCCGAACTCCGTGAGCGAACGACGGTGCGCCTCGTTCACCACGCTGACCGATCCCTCACGATCGAAGGCAACAACACCGAACTCCACCGCGTCGAGGATCTCTACGAGGGTGCGTTCCTGGGCTCGAGCACGAGCGAAGGCGGCTTCGGTGACCGCGGCCTGCGATCGCAGCAGAACCCGTTGCCCGTTAGTGCGCCGACTGGTCGCGTAGGTGGTGGTCGCGATAAACCCCAGGGTGATGGGAAGAAGAATAAGTTCGTTGAGATTGGCGGCCGACATCCGCTCTCCGCTCAGGAGCCACGACGACCAGAGCAGGAACGTTGCCAGCGCAACGCTGCAAAGTGCGCCAGAGAGGCGGAAGTTGCGTGCCATCCAGATGACGGGGAACACGAGGAAGAGCCCAACCCCGCTCTCAGGTGTACCCGAGCGGATAATCACGATCGCGATGATGTCGAGAATCGGCAGCGCGACGGCCCAGTGTTTGTTGTTGATGCTCCACGGAACGATCACGGCAAGGCCGGTGACCACAAACATGATGGCTAGGCCCGTGTAGAACAGCGGACTGTTGAGGCTGTCGGGGGCGGACACGATCGCTAAAACCGCGAATAGCAGCACAACGGCGGAGGTAACCAGCTGACTCTGGGCAATGGACCGCACGAGGCGATCGCGTTGTCTGCCCCGGTCACGGCGCGCGGAACCTTGAGACATCGTTCCCCCCAAAATTCGGATCCGTTACTGAGAGGCTACCTCTGCCAGGCCGGGTTGAGCGCCGACCCCCGGTCGCTGCGCCGTACATGTGCGTCGAACACACAGTTGTGCCCGGCCGCTCCGTACAGAGTAGCCGGGCACAACGATAAAACAGTTACATCGAGAAGCCGAGTGCCCGCATCATGTCGCGGCCGTCATCGGTGATCTTCTCGGGACCCCACGGCGGCATCCACACCCAGTTGATGCGGAAGGCCTCAACGACTCCGTCGAGGGACTGCGCGGTCTGCTCTTCGAGCACGTCGGTCAACGGGCATCCCGCGGACGTCAGCGTCATGCTGATGAGCAGTGCATTGTTCTCGTCGTCCCAGGAGAGGTCATAGATCAGACCGAGGTCGACGATATTGACCCCGAGTTCTGGGTCCATAACATCTTTGAGCGCCTCTTCGACCTGGTCGAAAAGTGCCGGAGCGAGAGCAGTTGCCATGGTTCTAGCCTACGCTCGTGCCGGTGAGGTAGCGGTCGTAACCCTCGTTTTCGAGGCGGTCGGCCAGCTCAGGGCCGCCCTCTTCCGCAACGCGGCCGTCAACAAAGACATGAACGAAGTCGGGGTGGATGTAGCGGAGGATACGCGTGTAGTGCGTGATGAGCAGAACGCCGAGGCCGGTCTTCTCGTGGGCGCGGTTGACACCCTCGGAGACGATCTTGAGCGCGTCTACGTCGAGGCCGGAGTCGGTTTCGTCGAGGACGGCGAAGCGGGGCTTCAGCAGTTCGAGCTGGAGGATCTCGTGGCGCTTCTTTTCTCCACCGGAGAAGCCCTCGTTGACATTGCGCTCAGCGAAGGTTTTGTCCATACGCAGGGCTTCCATCGACTCGCGGATCTCCTTGACCCAGCCGCGCAGTGCAGGAGCTTCGCCGTCAATGGCGGTCTTCGCGGTGCGGAGGAAGTTGGAAACGGTGACGCCGGGGATCTCGACCGGGTACTGCATGGCGAGGAAGAGACCTGCGCGTGCACGCTCGTCGACGGACATGGTGAGCACCTCGACGCCGTCGAGCTTCACGGAGCCACTCTCGACGTGGTACTTCGGGTGACCGGCGATTGTGTACGCCAGCGTGGACTTACCCGAGCCGTTGGGGCCCATGATCGCGTGGATCGAACCCTGCTGGAGGTTCAGGTCGACACCCTTGAGGATGTGCTTGGTTCCCTGATCGGTCTCGACGCTGACGTGCAGGTCGACGATTTCGAGAGTTGACATAAGAGTTGGTTCCTTAAAGCTCGGGGTCAGACAGCGACAGTGTCGCTGGGGTCGATAGTGACGCTCGGGTCGACAAACACGTCGCCATCGATAACTGTCACCGCGAAAACGGGGACCGGCTCGTACGCCGGGAGGTTGAGAGGCTTGCCGGTTTCCAAGGAGAACTTGGAGCCGTGGGCCCAGCATTCGAGGGTGTCGTCTTCAACGAACCCCTCGGACAGCGAGATATCTCCGTGGGTGCAGGTGTCGCCCAGGGCGTGCACCTTTCCTGCGGAGTCCTTGACGATCGAGATGGCGATGCCATCAACAACTACCTTGAGGGCACTGTCGGGGGCGACGTCGGTGGTGGAGCACACGCGGGTCGATCCACTCATGACGCGACTCCGCCTAGCTCGACCTCGATCGCGTCGAGAAGGTGCGACTCGAGGTCTGCCTTACCGATCTTCTGAACGATCTCGGTGAGGAATCCGAGTACAACCAGACGACGTGCCTGGTCCTCCGGGATGCCACGTGCCTGCAGGTAGAAGAGGTGCTCGTCGTCGAAACGACCGGTAGCGCTCGCGTGTCCGGCGCCGGCAATGTCACCGGTCTGGATCTCGAGGTTCGGGATCGAGTCGGCACGCGTGCCCTCGCTCAGGACGAGGTTGCGGTTCTGCTCGTAGCTGTCTGTTCCCGCGGCATCCGGCCCGATAAGAACGTCGCCGACCCACACGGTACGCGCACCAGCGCCGTTGAGGGCGCCCTTGTAGTTGACGCGGCTGCGAGTATTGGCGGCCACGTGGTTGACGTAGACGCGCTGCTCGAGGTGCTGGCCGGAGTCGGCGAAGTACACGCCGTACAGCTCTCCGTCAGCGCCGGGCTCGACAAGGTGGACGGACGGGTTGACCCGAACGACCTTTCCGCCGAGCGACACCACAATGTGCTTGAGGTACGCGTCGCGGCCTACCTTGGCGAACTGGCTGGAAAGGTGGATGGCGTCATCCGCCCACTCCTGAACGGAGATGACGGTCAGTCGTGCACCATCACCCACAACGATCTCGACGTTCTCGCTGAGGAACGCGTCGCCATTGTTCTGAAGAACAACGATTCCGCGGCTGTTCGCCTCGGCGGTGATAACCGTGTGGCCAGCGCGAGGCGTGGTGCCGAGGGCGGAACGGGAAACAACGACCTCGGTGGGCTCGTCACCGCGAACCGTGATCGACAGTGCCTTCTCGAAAGCGCTCCACCCGTTGGCGGATGCCTTCTCCTCGGGAGATCCGGCGCTGCCGACGCGAGCGTCGGTACGGTCGATCCACTCGACGACGGTGTTGTCACCTTCGGTCGAGAGGTACTGGTACGGCGAACCGTCCAGCTTCTCGTCGATCAGCGGGCGAACCAGCGCGAGGGGGGTGAGCTTCCAGTCCGCCTCGTAGCCGGCGACGTCCGGGAAATCGGTCGGGTCAACCGACGTGAAGCGCTCAGAGCGAGTCTGGACGGGGACAGAGACAAGTCCCCATCCTCCGTCACTGTGAGCTTTCAGGCCGTGCTGCTCGGGGGTGGTAGTGGTGACTGCGGACATTTAGCCGACGGATCCTTCCATGCTCATCTCAATGAGCTTGTTCAGTTCAAGTGCGTATTCCATCGGAAGCTCACGAGCGATCGGCTCGATGAACCCACGGACGATCATGGCCATGGCTTCGTCTTCGGGCATTCCGCGGGACATGAGGTAGAAGAGCTGCTCTTCACTCACGCGAGAGACAGTGGCCTCGTGGCCCAGCTGGACATCGTCGACACGGATGTCGATGGCCGGGTAGGTGTCCGAACGAGAGATGGTGTCGACGAGCAGAGCGTCGCATCGCACCGTGTTAGCGGAGTGGTGCGCCTTCTCGTCAACACGGACTTCGCCGCGGTATCCCGCACGTCCGCCGCCTCGAGCAATCGACTTGGAGACGATCGACGACGTTGTGTACGGCGCCATGTGGATCATCTTGGCTCCAGCGTCCTGGTGCTGACCGGGACCGGCGAAAGCAACAGACAGCGTCTCACCCTTGGCGTGCTCGCCAACGAGGTAGATGGACGGGTACTTCATCGTCACCTTGGAGCCGATGTTTCCATCGATCCACTCCATGGTTGCGCCCTCGTGAGCGATGGCGCGCTTGGTAACGAGGTTGTAGACGTTGTTCGACCAGTTCTGGATCGTTGTGTAGCGAACGCGGGCGTTCTTCTTCACAATGATCTCCACCACGGCGGAGTGCAGCGAGTCGCTCTTGTAGATCGGAGCGGTGCAGCCCTCAATGTAGTGAACGTACGAACCCTCGTCAGCAATGATCAGGGTGCGCTCGAACTGGCCCATGTTCTCCGTGTTGATACGGAAGTAAGCCTGCAGCGGGATTTCGACGTGGACGCCCGGGGGGACGTACACAAACGATCCGCCTGACCACACAGCGGTGTTCAGAGCGGCGAACTTGTTGTCGCCCGCGGGGATGACGGTACCGAAGTACTCGTCGAAGAACTCCGGGTGCTCTTTGAGCGCGGTGTCGGTGTCCATAAAGATGACGCCCTGAGCTTCGAGCTCGGCGTTGATCGAGTGGAACACAACCTCGGACTCGTACTGTGCGGCAACACCGGAGACGAGGCGCTGGCGCTCAGCCTCGGGGATACCCAGCTTTTCGTACGTGTTGCGAATGTCCTCGGGAAGGTCTTCCCACGTCTGCGCCTGCTTCTCAGTCGAGCGCACAAAGTACTTGATGTTGTCGAAGTCGATACCCGACAGGTCAGCACCCCATGTAGGCATGGGCTTGCGACGGAACATCGCGAGAGCCTTCAGCCGGGTCTTCAACATCGACTCCGGCTCGCTTTTGAGGTTGGAGATGTCAGTCACGACGGCTTCCGAAATTCCGCGTTTAGCGGCCGCACCTGCGGCATCAGAGTCGGACCAGCCAAATTCGTACTGGCCGAGTGTGTTGAGTTCTGGTCGATCGATGAGCACGTCAGACATGAATTACCTCTTTCCTACCGCGTACAACCCGTGTGGTTGAAGCGGCATTCCCTCGCATGGCATGCCTGGGAGTTTGTTGGTGTGCGGGGCCGCTGATGCCCAACCTAAAATGAATCAGAACACGGGCATGAGTTGCCCGTTGTCAACGCTGACTCCCTGGCATGGGTGATGTTCTAAGAACCCACCAATCTTACAGGGAGCGACCACTAATAACAGGAGGATGTGCTGTGAAACGCGCGATCTCGTCGGTTTCCCATCTTCGCACCCAGTTTTGGCTGTGGTTGCCCGATCGAATTGATCGCAGGGTCCGCGTTTTCGCTTGGCTTTCCCTCATCTTCCAGATTGTTCTTATCGGAACCGGAGGAGCTGTACGACTCACGGCATCCGGTCTCGGATGCCCCACGTGGCCGCAGTGCACGGACGGCTCCTTCGTCTCCACACCCGAAATGGGTGTGCACGGCATCATCGAGTTCGGCAACCGACTCCTGACCTTCGTTCTCGCGATCATCGCCATCGCGGTATTCCTCGCCGTCATCCGTATGCGTAAGCAGCGTCGCGACCTGTTCGTGCTGACTTTGCTCCAGGGTCTGTCCATCCCCCTCCAGGCCGTCATCGGCGGAATCACCGTACTCACCGGGCTCAACCCCTACATCGTCGGCACACACTTCGTGATCTCGACCGTGCTCGTTGCGCTCACCACGGTGCTGGTCTATCGCGTTTACCGGGGCCCCCGCGGCAGCGTCAAGGTGGCCCCGAGCTGGTATTTCGGGCTTACACACTTCACCTCGCTCCTTGTCGCGATCACCGTCCTGGTCGGAATTCTCACCACCGGGTCGGGGCCTCACGCCGGCGATATCGATACTCCGCGCAATGGGTTGGATGCCGCATTCCTGCAGCATCTCCATAGCTGGCCCGCCTATGCAACTTTTGCGGCCACGATTGTGCTCGTCATCGGTGCCTTCACCGGCGGCGACCGATTCGCCACGGTGCGTCGATTCACGCTCGCGCTCCTCGCCGTCGAGATTGTGCAGATTGCGGTTGGCATCACGCAGGCACGCCTCGGTCTCCCCGAAATCCTCGTCGGAATCCACATGGTGTTGGCGGCCGTGCTCGTCTCCGCGATGACTGCCTTCGTCCTGTCGCTTCGCGTCCCGGCACCCGCTTACGCGCCCGCCGGTGAACCTCGTGCGAACGTCACCGCTCGGGTCTGACGTACACCGTGTGGGTCAGCAGCCGGGGCCACTCGGGTCACTGAGGCAGTCCTTGGTGACGAGGACGGTGGATGCTCCGGTCACAACAACCGCGAGTGGGTTAGTTCGCGCGGTCACCACCCCGGTAATTGGTATCCACTCCTCCCCCGCACCGAGTCGGTATTCCGCGGAGTAGTCCACGCTCGGCTGCACGACGTAGGTGCCCGACTTGGCATAGCTATGGCTTGTGGGAGTCTCGGCGAACTCCTCGAGATTCTGGGCATCCCACGGGTTCCCGGCGTCTGAGCGCATGACTCGGTCTCCG
>Ga0247807_10000172_pt1 | contig 45881 bp, 42 predicted proteins | sample UWRJL074202C1_FD_179931 | JGI IMG/M metagenome (GOLD analysis project Ga0247807, IMG submission 179931) | Plant litter microbial communities from Arlington Agricultural Research Station in Wisconsin, United States - UWRJ-L074-202C-1 | ecosystem: Environmental > Terrestrial > Plant litter >...
CAAGTCGCCCACCGCCATCCGCATGCTGAAGTTTGCCTTCAACGCCGTCGACGACGGCATGGTCGGTCAGCAGGTCTTCGCGGGGGAGGCCACGCGCCTCGCCTACGGAACCGACGAGGCCGTCGAGGGCCGCGACTCCTTCCTCGAGAAACGCGAACCGGACTGGGCCCCGTACCCGTGGCAGTACTAACGCTTTTCAGGAAGTACTCGTCGCCGGGGGCATATTGCACTCGGCGGTCAGTATTTCCTGAAAAGGGAGAGTCATGAGGCAACTGCTCGCGGTGGATGCCTCGGATCCCGAGGTCGTATGGCACGCGCTCCGGGCTGCGCTCAATGCCGACGGGCCCGCCATCATTCCCGTGTTGGGGACGCCACCGGCCGACCTGCCCGCCGAAGTGAGCCAACGCACCGCGGTCGTCATCGAGACGAGCGGATCCACTGGACGCCCCAAGCGCGTCGAGCTAAGCGCCGCCGCGCTACTGTTGAGTGCGACCGCCGCGCACTCCGAGCTCGGCGGCCCGGGGGACTGGTTGCTCGCTCTCCCCACCACCTACATCGCGGGTATCAACGTTCTCGTGCGCGCGATCGCGTCCGACACGAACCTGCACTCCGTGGATCTCAGCGAGGGGTTCACCGCCGAGGGCTTCATCAATGCCGCCCGGCATCTGCAGCACGCTCGTCGCTACGCCTCCCTCGTCCCCGCCCAGCTCGCGAAGCTCATCGAGGCCGACGAGGCCCTTGAGACGTTGCGGCGCTTCGACCGGATTCTCGTCGGCGGCCAGGCTGTGCCGCTGGCGCTCGCGGCACGCGCGCTCGAGCTGGGTCTCAACGTGACGCGCACCTATGGCTCAAGCGAAACGTCGGGTGGATGCGTGTGGGATGGCGTACCCATCGGTGACACCGCGGTCGAGATCGTCGATGGCCGGGTTGAGCTGTCGGGGAGCGTGCTTGCCGAGGGCTATCTCGACGACGCGCCTAGAACATCCACTGCCTTTATAGAACGTGACGGACGCCGCTGGTACCGCACCGACGATTCCGGCGACTTCATCGACGGTGTTCTCAAGGTCACCGGTCGCGTCGATGACGTGATCGTGTCCGGGGGCATCAAGGTGTCGCTGGGCGCCGTCGAGGCGATCGTGCGTGAGCTGCCCGGCCTCACCGAAGCGGTTGTCGTCGGTGTGTCGCATCCCGTGTGGGGTGAATCGCCGGTCGTCGTGGCGACCGCAGATAGTGCGCTCGACGAGATTCGGGATGCCGTCGCCCAGCGCCTCGGAAACCCCGCGGCGCCGTCCGCGATCGTTGTCGTCGACGTGCTTCCGCGACTCGCATCCGGCAAACCGGATCGTCTCGGTATTGCCACACTCGCGAATAGGTAGACTCCCTGCGTGGCATCCCCTAAGCAGCAGCGCATAGACCCCAAGACCGTTCCGGCGCCGAAGAAGAAGACGCCGCCGCCGAGCAAGAAGTCAAAGAGCGGCCGCCCCGGTGGTCGACCTCCCGGGGCCGCGCCCATCCCGAAGGTCACCGTCGGTGACTGGATCGGTGGCGCGCGTCTGCAGACCCTCTCGCTCGCGATCGCTCCCGTGGCCATCGGTACCGCTGCCGCATACGTCGTCGCTCCGGAGGACGCCGGCCCCGGATGGCACTGGCTGCGCGCACTGCTGTGCCTCGCGGTCGCCGTGTTCCTGCAGATCGGCGTGAACTTCGCCAACGACTACTCCGACGGAGTTCGGGGAACGGATGCTTACCGCGTCGGTCCCAAGCGCCTCACCGCGTCCGGTGCAGTGAAGCCTCGCACCGTGCTCGTCGTCGCCCTGGTGTTCTTTGGGCTTGCTGCCGTCGCGGGACTCATCATCGTCGTGCGCTCCGGCCACTGGTGGTTGCTCGCCGTCGGCGCCGTTGCCATCCTCGCCGCGTGGTTCTACACAGGAGGTAAGCGACCGTACGGGTACATCGGCCTGGGTGAAGTCTTCGTCTTCATCTTCTTCGGCCTCGTTGCCACCGCGGGCACCACGTTTGTGCTCGAGGGTGACGTGACCCTGGAGAGCTGGCTCGGTGGTGTCGCGATCGGCCTGTTCGCGTGCGCCGTGCTCATGATCAACAACTTGCGCGACCGTGAGCAAGACAAGCTTGCGGGCAAGCGCACGCTCTCCGTGCGTATCGGTGACCGTGCGTCCCGCATTGTCTACGCCGTGCTGACGCTGCTGCCGTTCACGATTCTCGCGTTCTTCTCGTTGCTCTACGACAAGGCCTACCTGGTCTTCTTCGCCCTGCTCATCGCGATCCCGGCGGCCCTCATCGGTCTCACGGGCAAGACCGCACCGGAGTTTGTGCTCGCGCTGCGGCTGACGTCGCTGACTGCGCTCGTCTTCGGCCTTGGGCTGGGCTGGGCGATCGCGTTCTAGCGGTCTCGTTTTTTTGCGAAATGCAGGATGGCTCAGCGGTAACCCTTGATTGTCCGCAGATGCAGTTTTGCGGAGAGGGCTTTCCTCCTGCATTTCGCAAATAAGTGGGACGAACGCCAGCGCTAGGTCGCCTACGGGCGTGCTTCGCCGCGAGGGTCTGTGGCATCTGCGCGCGGGGTGACCTCAGCACGGGAGTCGACATCAGCGTCCTCGACGTCGGCATCCGAGTCCTCGGGGGGCGCGGCGCGACGTTCTGCGAAGTCGCGGGCCACGGCATCCCGAAGTTTGCCGAAGAAGATATACGAGACGCACAGCCCGATAACGGCGGCCAGGATGGCGGCGAGCCACCATTCGACACCTACCAGGAGCAGCACGCCCAGGGCGACGGCGAAGCTCACCAAGCGGACGAGCGAGTACTGCAACCACGGTTTCACGAGCCCAAGTTTAGGCGCGCAGCATGCGTGCAGCCTGCGAGATTAGAATTGACTCATGGGACGACTGCTGATTTTCATCTTCGCGGCAATCGTGCTCGACATTTTCGCGATTATCGACATCGTTCTGATCGACAAGAGCCGCGTCCGGGCCTTCCCCAAGGCACTGTGGATTCTGATCGTCGTCGCAGTTCCGCTCGTCGGTGCGATCCTCTGGTTCATCGTTGGACGCCAGTGGGGCAGCCGCTCTCAGCAGCAGACCGTCGCCCCTGACGACGACCCCGCGTTCCTTCGCAACCTGCGCCGCGATGAGGAACAGGATGAGCGCATCCGCCGTCTTGAGCAGGAACTCGCTGAACTCGACGATGACAAACCCCAGGAGTGACTCTCCCGCGACCGCGTTCTCGGTAGCCCTCCTTCACGAATTCGTTAGCCTCGGCGTTCGCGATGTTGTGCTCGGCCCGGGATCACGATCGCAGGCTCTCGCGCTTGCCGCCGCCGAGTTTGAGCGGGTAGGCCTCATCCGCTTACGGGTTCGCATTGACGAGCGCGTTGGCGGATTCCTCGCCCTCGGCATCGCCGCCGAGACGCGCGAGCCGGTCATCATGATCACGACGTCGGGTACCGCGGTTGCCAACCTGCACCCCGCCGTACTTGAGGCACACCACTCGGGTGTTCCGCTCATCATCATTACGGCCGACCGCCCCGAGTCGTTGCGCGGTGTCGGCTCGAACCAGACCACCGATCAGCCCGGCATCTTCGGCACCGCGGTCAAGCACACCTGGGACGTTGGTGCTCCCAGCGGCGAGCCAGGAGAGCGGGATGCCGCCGTCGCCCTCGCGCGCGCCGCTCTCGCCGCCGGACCTGGGCCCGTGCACCTCAACATCGCATTTACCGAGCCGCTGTCGTCGCCCTTCAGGATTCCGGATGCTCCGGCTCCGGTCGAGGTGACGGTGCAAGACACGCTGCCCGATGCACGCTCCCTGAGCTCGTCGAAGGGCGCTTCGACAAGCTCAGCGACCGAAGACCGCTCCGACACCAAGGCACGCTCCGCTCTCGACGCGTTCGACACCTGGGTGGACGACGACGAGGACTGGCGAGTGGCCACGCTCACCCCGAGCCCCGGCACGGTTGTCGTTGCAGGCACGGGCGCGGGAGAGGATGCCGAGCGCATCGCCCACGAACTGGGTGCACCGCTGCTTGCCGAGGTCGCCAGCGGAGCTCACTTCGGTCCCAATCTTGTGGTCGCCTATCGCGAGCTGCTCGGCACTGCCAACTTCGGTGATCGTGTCACACGCGTCATCGTCTTTGGCCACCCGACCCTGAGCCGCGAGGTTCCTGCCCTCATCCAGCGCGACGGCGTCGAAACCATCGTGGTGCGCGGAGCATCGGCCGACGACTACAACCCCGGTCACCGCGTCGGCCAGTTTGTGGATGCGATCACCGTCTCGGGAACGCCGACCGACCGGGCGTGGATCGGGCGCTGGGTCGCGGCATCCCGAGCCCTTATCGAGCCCGTCGACATCGCGCCGGACGTCAGCGCGGATGCCCGCACATACGCCGAGACCGAGCTCGCCGCCGTGCGCCTGCCGGTCACTCGCCGTACCCTCGTCGAAGCCGTGTGGCGAGCAACCTGGCCGCACGACCGCCTCGTGCTGGGAGCGTCCAGACTCATTCGCGAAGCCGACAAGTTCGTGACAGGCAAACGAATTCCTGTGCACGCGAACCGCGGGCTTGCCGGAATCGACGGCACGATCTCGACAGGCATCGGCATCGCGCTCAGCAGCCAGGCCGAAGACGGCGCACCCGGTACCACCCGCGTTCTCGTCGGTGACCTCACCTTCCTGCACGACATCGGGGCGCTGTTGTTTGGTGAGGGCGAGGAACGGCCGCGCATCCAGGTCATCGTGGGCAACGACGGCGGTGGAACGATCTTCGACGGGCTCGAGGTCGGTCAGCAGGGTGGCTCGGCATTTGACCGCGTGCTGCTGACGCGTCAGCAGGCCTCGGTCGAAGCCCTCGCGACGGCCTACGGCTGGGGCTACATTCGCGTCGACACTCGTGGGCAACTCGACCAGGCTCTCACAGCATCCACTCGTCCCACCATTGTCGAAGTGCCGCTGCCCCGCGCGTAGCTCTGGCCCGCTCGTGCTTGGTGTGTTCGGAGCCGCACTTGCCGATCGGTAGAGCCTAGTCAGGCATGAGGTCCTGCCGATAGCGTTGCGGTTATGAGCGAACTCGCCCCCGTCAGTGCCGACTTCACCCTCTCCAGCATCGACCCTCAGTCGACTGCGGGGATTCCCGATAAAAAGCGCGCGGCCAAGCAACTTGCGACGGTCGGCGAAGAAGTCGCGCTTCTTCAGGAGCGACTGTTTGCCGAGAGCAAGTTCGGCGGCACCCGCAGCGTGCTGCTTGTTCTGCAGGCGATGGATACGGCGGGCAAAGGCGGCATCATCCGCCACGTCGTCGGCGGGGTTGACCCGCAGGGTGTGCACATCCACGCGTTCAAGTCGCCGACGGATGAGGAGAAAGCCCACGACTTTCTGTGGCGCGTACGAAACCAGCTGCCACACCCCGGGATCATTGCCGTCTTCGACCGCTCGCACTACGAGGATGTGCTCATCCACCGCGTGCGAGGCTTCTCGACTCCCGAGGCCATCGAGGAGCGATACGGCGTCATCAATGAGTTTGAGCGTGAGGTCGTCGCGTCCGGAACCGTGATCATCAAGGTCATGTTGCACATCTCGTCCGACGAGCAAAAGTCTCGTCTGCAGGAGCGACTAGATCGACCAGACAAGCATTGGAAGTACAACCCGGGCGACGTCGATGAGCGTATGCACTGGGATGCATATCAGGAGGCCTATCAGATCGCGATCTCACGGACGACGACCGAGGATGCGCCGTGGCACGTTATTCCGGCGAATCACAAGTGGTACGCGCGCTGGGCAGTGCAGCAGTTGTTGCTGGATGCCCTAACCAAGCTTGACCCGCAATGGCCAGTTGCAGACTATGACGTCGAGGCTGAGAAGGTGCGCCTCGCGGCGACGTAACTGTCGGTCTCTGACCTGGTCGAAGGGTGGGATTTCGACGAGCTCAATCAGCGATCTTTTCTCTACGAAAACGCCTCGGTGATCGGTGCGAACTTCAGGGTTGTCTCCGCGAGCTCCCGCACCGGGTCGGAGTCCCCAACTATTCCCGCGCCGGCATATGCCGTCACCGTGGTGCCGGAAACCTGAGCACAGCGAAGGGCGATGGCCCACTCGCCGTCCCCCGTCGCATCCACCCACCCGACCGGTCCGGCGTAACGTCCGCGGTCGAAGGGCTCGAGTTCGGCGATGAGATCGGTGGCCACGGAAGTCGGGGTTCCCGCGACGGCAGCCGTGGGATGCAGCGCGCCGACGAGGTCGAGAGCGCTCGCCTCGCCCGTGAGCGTTGCCGCGATGTCACTTGCGAGATGCCAGAGATTGGGGAGCTGCAGGGTGAACGGGCCGGCATCCCCGGGTTCGATCTCGGCAAAGGGAGCGAGAGCATCCAGCACACTGGCTCGGGCGAAATCGTGTTCTCCCAGGTCCTTGGCCGATTCGGCGAGGGTCGCTGCGGCGAGGGCGTCCGATTCGGCATCCACTCCCCGCGCGGCACTGCCCGCGAGCACTCGCGCACTAACGGCACCGCCGATCGCGCGCACCAGTGTTTCAGGACTCGCGCCCAGCAAACCGTCAACGGCGAAGGTGAATGTGTCGGCATATCGGGTCGACAGTGCCGCGAGAGGACGACGCAGGTCGGCATCGTCGGGCAAGGTTCCGACGAGGTCTCGAGCCACAACGACTTTGCTCACCTCGCCTCGCGCGATCGCGGCGACGGCGTTCCGAACAGCAGCGCCGTAGAGGGCGGGACCCTGGGCCCCGGGCATGAACCGTACGTCGAAGCCAGCACCGAGGGCACTGGGTACCGCGGGCTCCGCCGCATCAACCGTCGTGATCCAAGCCACACCATTGCGGCGGCCGATGGTCACCGAGGGAACGACGAGCACGCTATCCGATGCGGAGTGATCGGCAAACGCGAAGCTTCCGAACGCGACGAGTCCGGATCCGGGCAGGCCGACCTCGTCAATCACGACGGCCGCCGAAGAAAGGGAACGCCACGCGGCAGCGGCATCCGCAACGCGCGTGGGACCGGAGAACGTGAGGCGAACAGCCTCGCCGACGCCGACGATTCCTTCGCCAGAGCGCAGGAAGACGAGAGGGTTCGACGCGGAAGCGAAGGGGAGGAGGTCGCCCGGGTCGGTAATCGATTCGGTGCGAACCGACAGCACCGGGGGGATCACCATTCCACAGTACTCCCGCGCGCATAACTCCTGCAGGGACGCCCGCGCCGACGCAGATACTCCGCAAACCAGCGGTGGCGGCGCCGAAGCTGCAGGAGTTATGAACGAGCGCAGTACTCACTCAGAGAACCGGGCACGAGACGGCCTAGACTTGTCGCGTGGCTAGAGCGGATTTGAACAAGCAAGCGGGCGACGTTTCCGGCATGTTTGACGGTGTCGCCAAGCGCTATGACCGCACCAACACGGTGCTCTCCGGAGGCAACGACTTGCTGTGGCGAGCAGCAACGGTTCGCGCGGTCGCCCCGCAACAGGGCGAGCGCATCCTCGACATCGCGGCGGGAACCGGCACGAGCTCGGTAGCCCTCCAGAAGAACGGCGCGCGCGTCGTCGCGGTCGACTTCTCGCCCGGCATGATCGCCGAGGGTCGACGCAAGCACCCCAACATCGAATTCATCGAAGCGGATGCCGAGAAGCTGCCGTTCGGCGATAACGAGTTCGACGCCGTGAGCATCAGCTTCGGACTGCGCAACGTGAACGATCCCCGCACCGCTCTCAGCGAGATGTACCGCGTGCTCAAGCCCGGCGGACGCCTCGTGATCTGCGAGTTCTCGAAGCCGCCCGTCGCCATCCTGCGCGCAGGCTACAACACGTACCTCAAGTACGTGCTGCCGATCATCGCCGACCGCGCGAGCTCAAACCCCGAGGCCTACAACTACCTCGCCGAGTCGATCGCGGCCTGGCCCGCCCAGGGCGAACTCAGCCAGTGGATTCGTGCGGCGGGTTTCACGAGGGTCGCGTACCGCAACCTCACGGCGGGAGTCGTCGCGCTTCACCGCGGCCACAAGCCTGCCGATGCCGCAGTGCTGGCATCCGTGGCCAAGCGAAAGGGTGCTGCCACTCGCCCCATTCGCACCATCAAGACCACCCCGGCAGACCCCCAGAAGCCTTGAGCTTCGCCTCAGAGAATCGACTGTGACCGTGACCCCGAGCGTCCCCCTGGCTCGCCGCAGCACCCTGAGTTCGTCGCTCGGACTCGGCGAAAGGCTCTTCGCCTCGAGCGATGAGCGTCGCTTTGTCGTGGCGATCGAAGAGGGTCTCGACACGGTCGAGGCCGGTCTTCTCGACCAGATGCGGTTCGCCGATGACATTGCGGATGTCACGAGTCGCTACCTTCTCGAGGCCGGTGGCAAGCGGGTTCGCCCAGTGCTCACCCTGCTCGCCGCACAGCTCGGTGAGGGCAACAACAACGACGTGATTCTCGCCGCTCAGGCCATCGAGATCACGCACGTCGCGTCGCTCTATCACGACGATGTAATGGATGACGCGCCCAGCCGCCGCGGAGTGCCGAGCGCCCAGAGCGTGTGGGGCAACTCGGTCGCGATCCTCACGGGAGACCTGCTGTTCGCCCGGGGGAGCAAGATCGGCGCCAAGCTTGGCGAGCGTGCTCTCGTGCTGCAGACCGAAACCTTCGAGCGTCTGTGTCTTGGCCAGTTGCACGAGACGATTGGTCCTCGCGAAGACGAAGACGCCATCCAGCACTACATCCAGGTGCTCGCCGACAAGACCGGGTCCCTCATCTCGGCCGCGGCCCAGATGGGCGTGATCTTCTCCAACGCTCCGCAGGAATATCTCGAGCCCATCGCGACCTTCGGCGAGAAGATCGGCGTAGCGTTCCAGCTCATCGACGACGTCATCGACCTCGCGGCGGAGATGGATGACACGGGAAAGACCCCGGGAACCGACCTTCGCGCAGGCGTCGCAACACTGCCCCTGCTCTACCTGCGCCGCCGTGCGCTCACCGATCCAGCCGCCCACGAGCTGCTCGTGCGCATCGAGCGAGACGTGACCTCCGCCGGCGCAGACGAGGAAGACATCCGGGCCGCCATCGCTGAGCTCCGCGAGCACCCCGTGACCGCGGAGACCATCGTCGAAGCTCACCGCTGGTCAAACGAGGCCGTCGCCGCGCTCGCGCCGCTGCCCGAGGGGCCAGTCAAGAAGGCCCTCACCCGCTTTGCCGAGCAGATCGTTGACCGCTCCAAATAGCCATCCGGTGCGAATAACACTGCGTGATCCCCACTGAACGAGAGAACACAACCGTGACCAAGTTACGCCTGGCCATCGTCGGAGCCGGCCCCGCCGGAATCTATGCGGCAGACATCCTGCTCAAAGCGGAGAAGCAGTTCGACGTGTCGATCGACCTCTTCGAGCAGCTCCCGGCCCCCTATGGGCTCGTTCGCTACGGCGTCGCTCCCGACCACCCGCGCATCAAGGGCATCATCTCGGCGCTCAAGGATGTGCTCGACACGGGCCAGATCCGCTTGTTCGGCAACGTCTACTTCGGTCGCGACGTGACGCTCGATGACCTCAAGAAGCACTACAACGCGGTCATCTTCTCGACGGGCGCGATTCGGGATGCTCCGCTCGCGATCCCCGGCATCGACCTCGATGGCAGCTATGGCGCCGCCGACTTCGTGAGCTGGTACGACGGCCACCCCGACTTCCCGCGCGAGTGGCCGCTCACCGCGACCTCGACGGCGGTCATTGGTAACGGCAACGTGGCACTGGATGTCGCGCGCATCCTCGCGAAGCACGCCGACGACCTGCTGCCCACCGAGATCCCGGCCAACGTCTATGAAGGCCTCAAGGCGTCCCCCATAACCGACGTTCACGTCTTCGGACGCCGCGGACCCATGCAGGTGAAGTTCACGCCGCTCGAGCTCCGCGAGCTCGGCGAGCTGAACGATGTAGACATGGTCGTCTACGAGGAAGACTTCGACTACGACGATGCCTCGAAGGCCGCGGTCGAGTCAAACAAGCAGATCATGGTGATCGACCGCATCTTCCGCAAGTGGCGCGATGAGCCGCAGACCGGGGCATCCCGTCGCCTGCACCTGCACTTCTTTGCTGGCCCGGTGGAGGTTCTCCCTTCGACAGGCTCAGGACAAGCGGCTTCTGTTGGAGGCTTCCGATACGAGCGCACCGAGCCGGATGGCGAGGGTGGCGTTCGCGGCACAGGCGAGTTCCGCGAGGTTGCGGTGCAGTCGTTGTACCGCGCAGTGGGCTACTTCGGCTCACCGCTCGATGGCATCCCGTTCGACGAGCGGCGCGGAGTCATCCCGAACCGCGAGGGCCAGGTCATCGACGACAACGACGAGCAGGTTCACGGCGTCTACGCGACCGGCTGGATCAAGCGCGGCCCGGTCGGTCTCATCGGTCACACCAAGAGTGACGCCATGGAGACCGTGAAGCACGTCATCAACGACCAGGCCAACTGGTGGACTCCCGAGCACCCCGAGGAGCAGGCGATCGTTGACCTGCTCGCCTCGCGCGGCGTCGAGTTCACAAACCTGGACGGATGGCACAACCTGGACAACCACGAACTCGCTCTCGGCGAGGCTGCGGGTCGGGTTCGCGTGAAGGTCGTGCCGCGCGACGAGATGGTGCGGGTTTCTAACAGGTCGTAGCCTTTACGACTACTGCCCGGCGGGCGCTGGGCGCTAGCATCCAAGTGCGGGTGCCGTAGCCCGCTCAAGGGAGCACCATGCGCATTGTGTTTGCCATTGGACGAGCTGCTATCGCCATCGCGATTGTGGCCGCGGTCGTGGGTCAGCTGAATACGAGCCTCGCCTATTGGCCGACACACGGCGTGACAAACATCGCGCTGTCGATAGTGAATTTCTTCAGCTTCTTCACCATCCAGTCCAACGTCGCGACGGTCGCCGTGACTGCCATCGGGGCATACTTTCTCGCGACCAACAAGCTGCCGAATCCCCCGTGGTTCAACACGCTCTACGCGGCGGTCGCGACGTACATGATCGTTACGGGAATCGTCTACAACCTGCTGCTTCGCGGTATCGCCCTTCCTCAGGGAGCGACGCTGGAGTGGTCCAACGAGATCCTGCACGTGGTGGGACCGTTCTGGATGCTCATCGACTGGCTGTTCGCGCCTGGCAGGGTTGCCGTGCCGTGGTAGAAGCTGTGGCTCATTCTGATCTTCCCGGTGGTGTGGGTGATCTACACACTCGTGCGCGCGCCGTTCACTCCCAATGAGCTCACTGGTGACTCGTACTGGTACCCGTATCCCTTCCTCAATCCGAACCTCTCGCAGAACGGGTACCTCTCGGTGACGTTCTACGTGATTCTGATCGCGGCAGTCATCGGGCTGACTGCGGCCGGGGTCATCTGGCGGTCACACCGGGGCAAGCGCCCCGCGGCCTAGGTTTGCGGCTACTGCACGGCCGAGGTGAGGCGGGCGACGTTGTCGAACACCTTGGAGAACCAGGCCCGGCTCTGCCATTCGTCGAGTGTGAGTTCGCGGCTGAGCTCGCGGTAACTCGCCTCGACAACGCGCAGCTGGTCGACAAAACTCTTGCCACGCACCATCACCGAGATCTCGAGGTTGAGGCTGAACGACCGCATATCCATGTTGCTCGATCCGATCACCGCGACCTCGTCGTCGATCGTGAAGAACTTGGTGTGCAGCACGGTCGGTGCCTTGTACATGAAGATGCGCACGCCAGCCTTGAGCAGTTCTTCGTAGTAGCTGCGCTGGGCGTGGAACGTGACGAACTGGTCGCCGATCTCCGAGACGAAGAGCTGCACATCGATGCCGCTTTGAGCCGCGGTCGTGATCGAGTAGAGCATCGATTCGTCTGGCACGAAGTACGGGCTCACGATGATGATCTTGTGCTGCGCCGCATAGAGCAGCGAGTTGAAGAGCCTCAGGTTGTTCTCGCCCGCGAACCCGGGTCCGCTCGGAACCACTTGTGCGTCGAGCGGATCCTTGCGGGTGCTGCGCTCGACGTCATCCGTTTCGCGCAGAAGCAGCTCGTCGGTTTCGCTGTACCAGTCGGTAACGAAGAGGGCGTTGATGCCCGACACGATCGGCCCCTCAAAGCGAGCCATGAGGTCTTTCCAGTGCAGGCCGCGCCGGATATTGCCCTTCTTGTTGTAGCTCGAATCGATCATGTTCTGCGAGCCGGTGAAAGCGACGATGCCGTCGATGACGAGAATCTTGCGGTGGTTGCGCAGGTCGGGGCGCTGGAACTTTCCCTTGAGCGGCTGAATGGGCAGCATCAACCGGTACTGCACGTTGATTGACCGCAGCTTGCGCAAGGTGCGGCGATAGCCGGGGGAGCGCCAGGAGGCCACATGATCGAGCAGTACGCGCACCGTGACGCCGCGCTTGACGGCCGCCTCAAGAGCGTCGAAGAACACCGCCGTCGTGGGGTCGAACGCGAGAATGTAGAACTCGACGTGAACGTACTTCTTCGCGGTGTCGACCTCGGCCGCCATTGCCGTGATCGTCTCTTCGTAGTTCGGGTAGAGCTTCGCCGAGTTGTCGCCGACGAGGGGCATGGCGCCGAGGTTGCGGTTGAGGTCGATGATGGGCTCGAGCCACGGCGGCCAGGGGTGCTCCTTGCTGACGTACTCGATGCCATCCGTCGTCTCAACGATGTAGCGATTGATCTCCCGCTGGCGTTCGCGACGCTTCTGCGGGAGACGTCGGCTGCCGAAGAGCAGGAAGAGCACGATGCCCACAAACGAGGGCAGCAAGAAAATCGCGAGCAACCAGGCCGTCGCGGTCTGGGGCCGTCGGTTGCGAGGAACGAAGATGAGGGCCAGCAGCTTGACGACGAAGTCAATGATCCAGATCGCCACGGCCACGCCCGGGGTCGCGAGGATGAGGGTCAGGTCCATTTGGTCGAAAGTCTATCGATTGGGCGGGCTGTCCACGATAGCTACGAAGCGAGATCCGATGCCGTCGATTTCCTCGCGGTAGAGGCCGTCTTCTGGGGCAGGAACGTCGCCGATGTCGTGAAAGTCGCACGAGACATAGGTGAAGGTGGGCCACCACTTCTTGGGGCGCACCTGCTCGCGGTATCCGCAGACGACGCACTCAAGCTCGACCCACACTGGCTTGCCGGTGCGATTCGCTCGAGACTGCGCGAGCCACGGCGGAGGATTGGCATCGAGTTCGGCGAACTCGGCATCCGTCATCTTCGTGGGGATGCCGTGCTTCTGCGCCATCTGCAGCGGGATGCCGAGCTTCACCGCGACGTCGAACCTGTTCATTGGCCCGAGTCTACCGAGCGGCGTCGGTGCCAAATGAAGGAGATCTCGGACGTCATCCCTCGCGATCCGCGTAAACCTGTGAGAAGAGGGCCGAATCTCCTTCATTTGGTTCGGCGGATCCGAGGGCTAAGGCTTGAACTCCACCCAGTCGGTGGAGAGTGTGCCGTCCGGAGTCCATTCAACGGAGAGGATGCCCACCACTCCGTCGCGCGTCTGGGACAAGTCGAAGCTCAACCCGACCTTGGCGAACTCGTCGTAGGTCACGCAATTCCACCGCGAGGTTGACCCGTCGGCTGCGGCGACGCAGATGTTCTCCGGCTCCTGGAGGAAACCAAATATCTTGATAGTGAGAGATGACGCGAGCAATCGAAAGCTACCGGGGACGTACTCGCCCTCCTCGAGGGGCAACGGGGCTGCGTCTAGTGCGGTCTGCGGCCGGTCGAAGATCGGTAGGGGCGTGGAGGGTGTGAGGCTCGTCGCGATCCCAGTGCCGATCGCCGCGAGACTGGCGACACCGATGAGGGCGGCCGCCCACCATGGGGTGCGAGTGAAGCGGGGTAGCGCCGGGACCTCCTGCTCCTGGGGCTCCCCAGATTGCTCGGCCACGCGAGCTAGCTCTAGGTCAGCCAGCTGCTGGCGAGCCGCGAGGGCATCCTCGTTGTCGCTCGAGAACGCGCGCCGCTTGAGTTCGTCGAGGGTCGAATCGCTCACAGGTCTACGCTGTGGCCTTCGTAACGTGGCGGGCCGAATGGACCCCATTCCAGGGTGTAATACTCGGTGCCCGTCGACGTGAATCTGCCGGCCTTGATCTCCACACCGTCGACGGCGAACTCCGATCGAGTGGTGCAGTCCATGTGCGCACCGCTGTGCTCGACGGCGATGACGCACACATCCTCGCTGCCGCGGAGGTAGGCAAACATCTCGAAACCTCCGAACGATCCGATCCACCGCGCGGAGCCATCCACAGCATCGGCGTCTAAGCCGGGCATCTGCAGATCCTGAGATGTCTGAGGGCGGGAGAAGACGTCGAGCGAACTGCGCGGGGTGACAACCGACACGGTTGCGAGTGCGACGGAAGCGACTGCCGCGAGAGCCAGCGTGATTAAGGCCACCACGGGCGCAACGCGGAAGCGCGCGAGCGTGAGCTCCGGAGGGACGCTCTCCGCATCATCCTGTTCGCGCACGAGCAGCGCGAGCCGCTCTCGCGCTTCCACCGCGTCGGCACCGTCGCTGGAGTAGGCGCGACGCTTCAGCTCGTCGAGCGAAGCGCCGTCATCCATCGCTACCGGAAGTTGACGAACTGCAGATCGACGTCGAGGTCCTTGCCCTTGAGCAGGGCCATGGTCGCCTGGAGGTCGTCGCGGCTCTTCGAGGTCACGCGAAGCTCGTCGCCCTGAATCTGGCTCTTGACGCTCTTGGGGCCTTCGTCGCGGATGATCTTCGAGACCTTTTTGGCATCCTCAGATGAGATGCCGTTCTTGAGGCTCACCTCGATGCGGTATTCCTTGCCGCTGGGGTAGGGGTCACCCGTGTCGAGGCTGCGCAGGGAGATGCCGCGCTTGATGAACTTCTGCTCGAGCACCTCGAGAACAGCCTTGACGCGCTCCTCAGCGCTTGCCTTGAGGAGCAGCTTCTCGCCGCTCCACTCGACGGATGCGCCAACGCCCTTGAAGTCATATCGCTGAGCGAGTTCCTTCTGGGCCTGGTTGACGGCGTTGTCCGCCTCCATCTGGTCGACCTTGCTGACGATGTCGAATGTGGAATCTGCCATGTCCCCATGGTAGAACGTCGTGATGCCTTCTCGACGCGTATGGATGATTCTGGCGGGGCTGGCTGTTGTTCTGATTGCCGTTCTGGTGTTTGTTGTGCTCACTCCACGGGATGCTGATCCGGGCGACTCGGAGTCGCCTTCGTCCGAGGAGCAGGTGGAGGTTCCGGATGCCTTGCCTCCCGCACCCCTGGATGTCGCGCCGCACGCTCCCGGTTACGCGGGACTCATCAACCAGAAGTGGGCGGCCGAGATCTCGGATGCGACGGACATCTCCTATCCCGTCGTACTCGCTTACGCGGGCGCCGTGATGGCTGCACAGGTCAACTTCCCCGAGTGCACGCTGAGCTGGAACACGCTCGCAGGCATCGGTTCTGTCGAGAGTGACCACGGTCGCCACGACGGTGCATCGGTGGATGCCACGGGAAACGTATCCCCGCCCATCTTCGGGGTGCCGCTCACGGGTGGCGACGTGGAAAACATCCCGGACACCGATGGTGGCGACATCGATGGTACGGCCGAGTTCGACCGCGCGGTTGGTCCCATGCAGATCATTCCGTCGACCTGGACGAGCTGGACGAACGACGGTAATGGTGACGGTAACCAGGATCCGCAGAACATCTTTGATTCGACCCTCGCCGCCGCGAACTACCTGTGCTTCCACAACCCGGACTGGTCGACCCCGGACGACTGGCGCGCGGGCATCAGCTGGTACAACGCGGCCACGGGCTACGCGGCCAAAGTCGCCGCAGCGGCCCAGCGCTACGCGGTCGCCGCTGCCGCCATCTCCTAAGCCCGCCGCATCCTGAGTCACTCGCGAGAGGGGGGACGCTACTCGGAGGGGGTGCGCGGGGGACGAGCCGTGCTTGATCGCACGATGAGCTCGAAGGGGAGCTGGGTGTTGGATGCGTGGAGCTCGCGGTGGCCGGGGTTGAGCTGGTCCATGACGAGGTCGACGGCCATGCGGCCCTGAAGCGCGGGGAACTGCGCGATCGTCGAGAGGCCGAAGAAGTCGGACAGCTCGTGGTCGTCAACTCCGATGACCGACACGTCGCCGGGCACACTCAGGCCCAAGTCACGCGCGGCGAGGATCGTGCCGAACGCCATCTCGTCGGATGCCGCGAACACCGCCGTCGGACGCTTGCGCGGGTTGCCCAGCAGTTGCTTGGCCGCGGCGTATCCGCCGGGCAGGGTGAAGTCGGCGGCGTGGAAGAGGGCCGGGTCGGGGGTGATGCCGGCATCCATCAAGGCCGCCTCGAATCCGCCGCGGCGGCGAGTGGGAACGTGAAAGTCCATCTCTGAGTCGAAGTTTCCCCCGATGTGGCCGATGAGGGTGTGGCCAAGCGAGATGAGGTGCTCGGTCGCGAGCCGGGCGACTCCCGGGTCGTCAATGCTGAGAGTGCGCACGCCCTGGATGGTGCCGCCGACGCCCACGATGGGCTTGCCGAGATCGTGCAGGCGCCCCACCTCGCCCTCGGTGAGTTCGAGCGCGATTGCGATGACCGCATCCACTCGCTTGCGCAACAGGAAGTGTTCGAAGACGCTCGTGCGTTCGTCTCCACCTCCGCCGAGGTTGTAGAGGGTGAGGTCGTAGCCGTGGGCGAGCAGCGCGCTCTCCGCGCCTTCGAGCACGGCGCCATAGAACCAGCGGTTGAGGAACGGGATGACGACGCCGACGTTCTTGGTACGTCCGGTCGCGAGGCTTGAGGCATTGGACGAGACGACGTACTCAAGCTGGAGCGCCGCGGCGAGCACTCGCTGTCGGGTCGTTTCGGAGACGTGTCCGTTGCCGCTGAGGGCTCGGGAGACGGTTGCGGTGGATACTCCAGCGAGCTGAGCGACCTCGTTGATTCCCGGCATTCGCGGCGTACCTTCCTTGGTCCTGCCCGATCATATCGGCTTATGCCAAGCGCTTGCATCCGCGGATTCTCGCGGGTCTTCGCATTTGGTAAGCGGAGACCCAAAACACCTTGTATTCTTGTTCAGCGCGTTCGCTCATGTGAGTACAGATGGACGAAGGCGCCATGGCAAGTTACCCAAGCGGCCAAAGGGATCTGACTGTAAATCAGACTGCATCGCATTCGGGGGTTCGAATCCCTCACTTGCCACCAAATAGAAGAAGACCGGCCCCCAGCTTTTCCGGGGCCGGTCTTCTTCTATTTGGTACTGAGTGCGTCGATGAGAACGCCCAGGGCCCCCGCTGAGCAGTCCGCCGCATCGCGCTACTAAGGCACCTCACTCATTGATCGACTGTGCGCGATGTGGAGGCGGCTCAGTAGGGGCGTCGAATCCCTCACTTGCCACCAAATAGAAGAAGACCGGCCCCCAGCTTTTCCGGGGCCGGTCTTCTTCTCTTTGGTGCCAAGTGGGTCGATGAAAACGCCCCGGGCCCCGACCCGTGCAGTCCACCGCATCGCGCCCCGGTTCGGAGTCGTCAATCGGGCCCCGTGTTCTTGTCGCGGTGCTCTGGTTCGTCCCGTGGCGCTCGGGTAACGAACTCGTTACATTTTGGTCACGTTCCCATTTTTTGTTGACATCGTTCCCACTCCTGGCAAAAAATGTACTCACGCCGAAAATGGGATCGTTCCCAAAGCGGTGAGCCACCGATACGCCAACCAAAGGTATGCACTTCAGATGAATGACATCATCCCCATTCCGGACGACTTCGAGGCCTGCGTTCAGCACGCGCTGGACCAGGACGACCAGACACAGGAGTTCATTGCTTCTGCTGTGGCGAACGGTCTCGAGCGCGTATATCTCGTTGGTTGCGGCGGCTCCCACTTCGGTACATACCCGGCTTTCGATCTGCTCGACCGATACACCGATGGGATTAGCGCGCAGCGCATCTCCAGTGCGGAGCTCACCAGCCGCAATCCTGTCGGCCTTGACTCACGTTCGCTTGTGGTCGCCGCCTCCCACTCGGGCAACACGCCAGAAACTCTCGCCGCGGCGGAGTTCGCCAAGTCAAAAGGTGCAACCGTAATCGGCATCTCACGCCAGGGCGAGAATGGCCTCTCGCGAGTGGGTGACCTTCACCTCGACTATCCGGACACGATCTCGATTACCGAACCGAAGCTCGTGCTGAACGAGCAGGTTGCCCTGGCACTGCTCGACAACTTCGGGCAAAGCGAGAAGGCCGCGTCGATCCGCGGATCGCTCGGCGCACTTCCGGCCGCACTGCGCGCCACTAAGGAAGAGATCGCCGAGGCGGGAGAGAAGATCGCGGACATTCTCTTCGACGCACCCTTTAGCTATATTGTCGGCGGAGGACCCGCCTATGGCATGGCCAAGATGATGGCCTGGTGCTACTTCATGGAGATGCAGTGGATGAACTCCGCGGCAATCAATGGCGCCGACTTCTTCCACGGTCCCCTGGAAATGATCGGCGAAGACATCCCGCTCGTCGTGCTTCTCGCCGAGGATGAGAGCCGCGCGCTCGGTGAGCGCGTTGTTCGCTTCGGCCAGAACTACGCGGCACACTTCGCCGCAATTGACACGGCCACACTTTCGCTGCCCGGGATCTCCGCTGAGGCGCGTCCCGATCTCAGTGTTCTCGCGCTCATGAGCGCGGAACGTCGCGTTCTCGATCACGTCGCGGCTCGTCGCGGCCACGACACTTCGGCCCGTCGCTACATGTACAAGGTCAAGTACTAAATGCGCCTTCTCGGAGCCGGCGACAACGTCGTTGACAGGTATGTCTCCCTGGGAAGAATCTTCCCGGGGGGCAACGCTGTCAACGTGGCGGTGTTCGCCTCCCGGCTGGGAGCGGACGCGGCCTACTTGGGCAACCTCGGCAATGACGAGGCTGGCCAGCTGGTCCTGAAAAGCCTTCGTCATGAAGGAGTTCAGACAGATCTCGTGCAGATCGTCGACGGGCCGAATGCATACGCAGAAGTTCGTCTCGTCGATCGTGACCGGGTCTTTATCGGCTCCGACCGCGGTGTTGCCAACTTCGACCCAACTCTCGAGCAGCTTGAGGCGATGTCGGAGTTTGGCGTTGTCCACACGGCATATTCAGGATCACTGGGACAGTACGTACCGGTCATGGCCGAGCGCACGAAGGTGTCGTACGATTTTGCCGGCCGGTTTACGCGCGAAACCGCCTGGCCGATGTTGCCACACTTGTATCTTGCAACCTTTTCTGCGAGTGATTTGAGCGCGGAGGAAGCGAGTCAGCTCGCTGCCGATGCGGTCAGCGCGGGAGCGGAATACGCCTTGGCCACTCGCGGAGGCGAGGGAGCTTACCTCGCATCCCCGGCCGGCGTGCTCTTTCAGGAGGCAGACAAGGTCGTTGTTCGGGACACCCTAGGTGCCGGGGATGCTTTCATCGCCAGCGTTCTTGTCGGGCTGTTGTCGCGACGCAGTCTTGAAGAGACGCTGGCTTCGGCCAGCGCCCATGCGGCTCAAGTGTGCATGGACTATGGCGCATTCGGTCACGGCATTGACGCACGAGCAGACACAACCACGACCGAGGAACAGGTCACGCAGAACAAGGCAGGAATCAAATGAGTCTTCGTATTGGAGTGGACACCGGCGGAACGTTCACGGACGTCTGTGTGTTCGACGAAGCGACGGGAGAAGTCCACGTTCGCAAGGTATCGAGCACTCCAGACGACCCGGGACGCGCCATAATCCAGGGTGTCAGTGAACTCCTCGCGCAGCTCGGCGAGCGATCCATCGCTGAAGTTTCGTACTTCGCGCACGGAACCACCGTCGGCACGAACGCTCTGCTGACAGGGAGCGGTGTGCGCACCGGGCTCATCACGACCAAGGGGTTCCGGGATCTGCTCGAACTCGGTCGCGGACGCCGCCCGCACATGTACAACCCGCAAGCCGACAAGCCCGTGCCGTTCGTGCCGCGTGAGCTGCGTCTCGAAGTCACCGAGCGCGTGCGTCACACGGGTGCGATCGAGATTCCTCTCGACGAGAATGAGGTGCGATCTGCCGTACGAGAGCTCGTCGCCCAGGGCGTGGAATCCATCGCGGTCTGTCTTCTCTACAGCTACCTAGTGCCCGACCACGAGGTGCGCATCGGTGAGATCATCCGCGAAGAAGCTCCAGATATCTACATTTCACTCTCCTGCGAAATCCTCCCGGAGTTCCGTGAGTACGAGCGGCTTTCCACGGTGTGCACCAACGCCTATATCGGCCCGGTTGTATTCCGCTATCTTGCGCGTCTCCGCCAGAACCTCGCCGAGAGCGGGCTGACTGCGGTTCCCCACGTCACCCAGAGCAATGGCGGTGTGATCCCCTTCATTACCGCGGAGGCCATGCCCGTCAGGCTCGTTCTCTCCGGACCGAGCACGGGTGTCGTTGGTGCCGCGCAGATCTGCGCGGCTGCGGGATACCCCGACATCATTACGTTTGACATGGGCGGCACCTCCTCTGATGTTTCCCTTGTGCAGCACGGCGAACCCAAGGTCACAGCCGGTATGGAGCTCGACGGGCGACCGATCCGTTCTCCCATGCTCGACATCCACACGGTGGGTGCAGGTGGTGGTTCGATCGGGTGGATCGACACCGGTGGGCACCTCCGGGTGGGACCACAGAGCGCTGGCGCGTTCCCCGGTCCGGCGTGTTACGGCAACGGCGAAGAGCCGGCGGTCACGGACGCCAACGTTGTTCTTCAGGTTCTCAACCCCGAGTACCTCCTCAACGGGCAGATGAAGATCGATCGTCAGGCATCCGTGCGTGCCGTCGAACGGGTCGGAGCTCCTCTCGGTCTCAGCGCGGAAGAGGCGGCCCTCGGCATGCTGCGTGTGGTGACAGCCAACATGGCCAAGGCCATACGAGTGATCTCGGTGCAGCGCGGCTACGACCCGCGCGACTATGCGCTGGTGCCTTTTGGAGGAGCAGGTCCACTCCACGCCTCGCGCCTCGCTCGTGAACTGGGAATCCGCACGGTGGTCGTGCCGGAGATCCCCGGGGCGCAGTCTGCTCTGGGATTGCTGATGACCGACATCAAGACGGACTTCATGCGCACTCATATCGCGCCGGTTGCTGTCGACAAGGGTGACGAACTCGAGTCGATCTTCACGGGTCTCGCCGAACGAGCCGAAGAATGGTTCGAGGAGGAGGGCATTCCCGAGGACGGCCGTCAGCTGCTGCGCCGAATCGAGATGCGCTACGCGGGCCAAAACTTCGAGCTCTCTATCGATATCCCCGAAGACGCGACGAAGACTCCCGAGGCAATGGCGGAGATCATCGAGTCCTTCCACCAGGCGCACGAGCGGGTCTACGGATACCGCAGCCCAGAGGCTCACACCGAAGCGGTGACGTTCCGAGTGCAGGCCGTCGGGTACGCGCCTAAGGTCGAGCTCCACACGAGCACTGGCGCGAGCGAGGACGCCTCGAGCGCCATCGTCGCTAGCCGGGATGTCTACTTCGATGCCGATGGCGGCTTCCGTGCCTGCTCGGTGTACGACCGAGGGCTCCTGGCCCCGCTCAACCGAATTGAAGGCCCGGCCGTCATCGAGCAGATGGACACCACGACCGTGCTCCTCCCTGGCGACGTCTGCGTCGTCGACAGCCTTCGCAACCTCGTCATCGAAATCGGAAAGTGACAACCATGCCCGTCGACAACACCGCATCCGCGCCTGCCCTCGACGCAGTTCTGGTCGAGGTGATCGGGTCCGCGCTCTCCACCATCGTTGAGGAGATGAGCGAGACGCTGGTCAAAGCGGCCTTCTCGCCCAACATCAAGGAGCGTCGCGACTGCACGGCCGGTCTCTTCGACGCTGAGGGTCGCGGTATCGCGCAGGATGAGGGCGGCTCGCCGCTCCACCTCGGCTCGCTCATGGGAATCGTCGCGGCGATCAACACGCGCTTTCCCGTCGATGAGATCGCTGAGGGCGACATCTTCATCAGCAATGATCCGTACACCGGCGGTGGTTCTCACCTGCCCGACATTGTGCTCGCGGCTCCCATCTTCGTTGACGGTCTGCTCAGCGGATGGGCCGCTACGCTCGCTCACCACGCTGACTTCGGCGACCGCGGTCACGCGCACATCTTCCAGGAAGCTATTCGTATCCCCCCGCTGCATTTGGCGCGAGCGGGAGTTCGCCAGCACGAGCTGCTCGAACTCATTCTGCTCAACTGCCAGGTTCCAGAGGAGCGCAAGGCCGACCTCCGTGCTCAAGAAGCTGCCCTGCGCGTCGCCATCAACCGGTACACGGAACTGTGCGAACGCTATGGCCGCGACACGATGGCCGTGGCCTCGGCAGAACTCCTGGATTACACCGAGCGACGCACCCGTGCGGCGATCGCAGAGTTCCCGGATGGCGAGTACTTCTTCGAGGACCTTTTCGATTGCCCCGAGCTTGACGACGAACTGACGTTGCGCATCAGAATCGTCATCTCCGGCGATGAGATGCTCTTCGATTTCGCGGGAAACCCACCGCAGGTGCGAGCGAGCGTGAACGTCGTGTGGACCGCCCTGTACGCGGCGGTGTACTACACGCTCAAGACACTGATCGATCCAGACATCGCACCCAATGCCGGACTGTACCGCCCCGTCACGATCGAAGCACCACTCGGCTCGATCGTGAACTGTGAGGCGCCGGCAGCGGTCAACGGTCGTAGTGAGACCTGCCAGAGGATCGTTGACCTCATCCTCGGCGCGCTCGCAGACGCAATCCCACTTCGTGTGACAGCCGCGAGCAATGGCGCCAACACGGGCGTTCACTTTTCCGGCTACGACGCAGCGCGCGGCCGCGATTTCGTTTATCTCGAGACGATCGGCGGGGGAAGCGGAGCCCGCTTCAACAAGGACGGACTTGACGGTGTCCAGGTGCACATGACAAACACCTCAAACCTTCCCGTCGAAAGCCTGGAGGCTGAATACCCGCTTGTTGTCGAGGCCTACGAGCTCATCGACAATTCGGGGGGAATCGGCCAGCACCGCGGGGGTCTCGGTATCCGCCGAACCGTGCGTGTCGAGGCTCCTGACATCCACTTCTGGCTAGACACCAGTCGACAGCGATCCCAACCTTGGGGACTCTTCGGAGGCGGAGATGGCGCATCAGCCGATTGCCGTCTCAGTTCGGATGCTCGGCCCATTGAGCACGGCTACACCGTGCTGCAGGCCGGTCAGACGGCATCCATCGAGACCGCCGGCGCGGGAGGGTATGGCGACCCCGCCCTCCGCGCCGAGGCCGAAGTCGACACCGACCTCGCTCAGGGCAAGATCGACGCTCGCACAGCGGAGGCCTACCGCGAGAGGAGAAACAGGTAGCACCGATTCGTCGAGATATCCCCACCTCGGCACCCAAGCACCATGTATCCCTGAATGGAGAACAACAGCATGAACCGAAAGAAGAACCTGTTCCGCACGGCACTGGTTGCCGCTGTCACGGCGGGGGCGCTCGCCCTCACCGCGTGTGCGGGTGATGCCGGTGGCGCCCCCGCCACACCGGCGGCCGACCAGAAGCTAACGATCGGCCTCTCGGCTGACGTCGCCGACCTGAAACCGGCTCGTGACCAGGGAGCCGCAGCAATGATGCTCGACACTCTGATCCACCGTGGACTGCTTGCCTATGACGCTGACGGTGAAGTGGTCCCCGCTCTCGCCGAGTCGTTCGAGCAGACCGACGACGTCACGTACACATTCACGCTCCGCGAGGGTCTCACCTTCCAAGACGGCACAGCGCTCACGAGCGCCAACGTCAAGTCGAGCCTCGAGTACCTTGCCACCCCCGAGAGCGGATCCAAGATCTACTCCGCGATGTCTGGCTTGGCATCTGTCGAGACGCCGGATGATCTGACCGTGATCGTGACTCTCAAGTCAAAGAATGTCGCCTTCCCCGAGTACCTCGCCGACACAACGGCAGCGATCCTTCCTGATGAGGCATTCGCCGCCGAGGGAACCAGCTGGGTGGGAGCAGGACCCTTCACCCTCGAATCCACCGACAAGGGCATCTCGTTCACGCTCGTCAAGAACGAGGACTTCTACGACGCGGAGAACGTATCCCTCACCGACATCGAGATCGCCATTTACGCGGACGGCGCCGCGCGCTCCAACGCGCTGATCGCGGGCGACGTAGACCTCATCGACTTCGTGCCGTGGGAGGACTTCGACCGTGTTGAGTCCACCCCTGGTCTAGTCATCGATGCAACGAGTGGCCCCTTCATGTACGTGCACTTCAACGTGACTGACGGGCCCTTCGCCGACGAGCGCGTTCGTCAGGCCGTTGCCCTTGCAGTGAACCGTGAGAACGTGGCATCCGCCGCATTCTCCGGCCAGGCGGCCGTCATCGCCGGTGCGCCGATTCCGGAGTCGAGCCCCTTCTATAACAAGGAACTCGCCAACGGCTGGGACACGGACATCGAGGCGGCCAAGGATCTGCTCACCGAGGCGGGCTACCCGGAAGGTTTCGACACGAACTTGCTGACCTCGTCGCAGTACGCGTTCCACCAGGACACCGCTCTGTCGGTGCAAGCTGACCTCGCAGAGATCGGTATCGTCGCGACTCTGGATGCTCCCGACTGGGCAACCCGCCAGGAGAAGGCGCTGGCTGGCGAGTATGACCTGGCGATCGCTGGCTCTGCCGGCGTTGTCAACGACCCGTCGTTCCTCGCGAACTTCGTGTCTGGTCCGGCCGCGAACAACCGGTCATTCGGGTTCGACGATCCCGAACTCGATACTCTGCTCGCGGATGGACTGACTGCGGCGGATGACACCGAGCGCAAGGCCGTGTACGACCAGGTTCAGGAGCGCATACTGGAAACGGTTCCGTTTGCCAGCCTCGTTGGACGCTCGCAAGCATTTGGATACAACGAGAAGGTCGTCGGATTCAGTAACATCCCGGGCTTCCTGACGTTCCTGTCCGGCTACACGTTGGCGGACACAACCATCAGCGGCCAGTAGACGGCGATAGAGGACTAGTTCATGATTCGGTTCATCCTGAGACGATGCGCTATCGGTCTCGTGCTGGTGTGGATCGTTCTGACCCTGATTTTCCTCGCCCTGCATCTCGTGCCGGGTGACCCGGCCGCGTTGCTGCTGGGTGGGGAAGGGTCCGGAACGCCCACGCCGGAGGCGCTCGCTCAGGTGAGGGAACGGCTCGGTCTAAACGACCCGTTCCTCGTGCAGTACTGGAACTACCTCAGCGGCCTGTTCCAGGGCAACCTCGGCACGTCGTTCCGGGACGGAAGCGCCGTGGCAGGTTTCATCGCCACTCGGCTTCCGAACACCCTCGAGCTGGTCCTCGTCGCATCCCTCCTCGCTCTGGTCGTCGGCATCCCCCTCGGGGCGCTGGCGGCCAGGCGAGGCGGTGCGGTCGATACCGGGATCTCGTTGTTGACCGCTATCGGGTTGGCTGTGCCGGTCTACGTCATCGGCACAGTGATGGTTCTGGTCTTCGCCCTCACCTTGCGCTGGTTTCCGGCCGGCGGCTACGTCGCTTTCACCGAGGATCCTGTCGGGCATCTTTCCCGGCTCGTCCTTCCCTCCATCGCGATCGCGATGGGGATCACTGCGGTTCTTGCCCGAATGACGAGATCGTCCGTGATCGAAACCATGGGTCAGGACTGGGTGCGCACTGCACGCTCCGTTGGTCTCGCACGCAGCCAGGTTTTTCAGGGTCACGTGATGCGTAACTCGCTCAATCCCGTAGTCACCTCATTCGGACTCGAGGTGGGGGCGCTCATCGGCTCGACTGTGCTCATTGAACGGGTATTCAACTGGCCCGGACTCGGATCATTGCTGATCGATGCCGTGCTTCAGCGCGACTACCCGATTGTGCAGGGTGTCGTCATTGTCGTTTCCGTACTTTTCATACTGATCAACATCGTGGTTGACGTCAGCTACGGACTACTCGACCCGAGAGTGAGGCAGTCGTGAACACCCCGAATCCGGACGAGATTCCCACCGTGGTTTCTGACCTGACTCCGTCGGGCAAGACCCCCCTTGTTGACTCGCGCCCTCCCGCGCCGAACCGCCTTCGCTCCTCACTCACTCCGCTTCGGGTTGTCGCCGCGGTTTTCATCTTCGTGATTGTGCTCGCGACCATCCTCGCGGATTGGATTGGGCTGCCCGATCCCGTCACGCAAGACATCGTCAACAAGCTCCTCCCGATCGGCTCGCCCGGCCACCCACTGGGAACCGACCAGTTCGGACGCGATCTGCTGTCACGACTTGTATTTGGTGCTCGCGTTGAGCTGGTGGTTGCGCTCAGCGCCACGGCCATCGCCGTCGTCATCGGCACTCTTCTTGGCCTTGCGGGAGGGTTCTATGGTCGTTGGGTCGAGACCGTCACCATGCGCTCAGTGGATGTGATCCTCGCCTTTCCGCCGATCATCCTGGCCCTTCTCGTCGTGACGATCTATGGGCCTGGGCTCATCACCCTCATCGCGGTTATGGGGCTCCTGTTTGCCCCCGCCTATGCGAGGCTCACCTACGGGCAGGTCGTGACCGTGCGCAACTTCGAGTACGTCGAGGCGTCACAAGTTTTCGGGGCGACCAAGCGTCGCACGCTGCTTGGTGTCGTTTTGCCCAACGTCGCAGCGCCGATCATCGTTCAGCTTCCCCTCACGTTGGCGGGGGCAATCCTTCTCGAGTCGGGATTGAGCTTTCTCGGGCTCGGGGTTGTGCCGCCAACTCCGTCGTGGGGACTGATGGTCGCTGACGGCCAGCGGTTCATGATCGCGAACCCCGAGCAGATTCTGCTGCCATCCGTGGTGATCGCGCTGACCATTCTCTCGTTTGGTCTTGTGGGCGACGTGCTGCGGGATTGGCTGGACCCTCGTCGAGCCATGGCGAGGAACTACTGATGTCGGTGCTGTCAGCGCACGAGTTGCGCTGTCGAGTCCCGAATGGTGAGTTTGGCTGGCAAACGGATGTCGTCCAACTCTGCTTCGGGATGCCGAATTCGCTCGATGAGGCAGGTAGCCGCCGTCGCTCCGAGCCGGTAGCGGGGCTGGCTGACGACCGTGACAGACGGGCGCACCATAGTCGACCACTCCTGGTCGTCGAACCCCAGGAACGACAGATCGTCGGGGTACTTCACTCCAAGGTCGAGCAGTGCGAGGAACGCCCCGGAGGTCAGTACGGAGTCGGTGCCATAGAGCGCCGTGATGTCACGGGTATTCTCGAGACGATCGCGCACCTGGCGAGCGGCATCCGCTCGGTCGTACTCGGCGTGGATGACGAGTTCGCGGTCGGCCGTGATCCCTCGCGCGGCAAGTGCAGCGAGGTACCCGACAAGACGCTGGCTAGACGGCCGCAACAGTCCAGGATCGCCCCGGTACTCGCGGAGCGATTCGAGGTCGTTCCCTGCCTCGGTGACGATGGCGATTCGCTCATGCCCGAGATCAAGCAGGTGGTCGGTCGCCAATCGCGAGGCGTTGAGATGGTCGAGAGAGACCACGGGGGTGGAGTTTCGGCTGGGGCCGCTCCGGTCGAAAAACACAATCGGTGTGCCCCGCTCGCGCAGCGTATCGATGGCTTCGGATCCAGTCTGAAAGACCGGTGCAATGACCAAGCCATCGACGCGTTTCTCGTCAAGGAGTGCGAGAGCTCGCACCTCTATATCCACGTCGTTGTCGGTATTAGTGATGATCACTTCGAAGCCTGCTGTGCGAGCTGCGTCACTCAAACCGCGCATCACCGTGGAGAAGAACGGGTTGGCAAGGTCAGGAATGACGACACCGATGGTGTTGCTCGAACCAGATTTCATGGCCTTGGCGAGCGCGTTCGGGGTGTAGCCCAATTTCTTCGCGGCAGCGGAGACCTTTTGGTGGGCGGACGAGCTGGCGGATCCGCGGCCAGCGAGCACTCTGCTTGCGGTCGACTTGGACACTCCCGCTGCAATCGCCACATCAATAATCGTCACCTGCGGACGAGTGGGGCGAGCCACGGAACTGGGCCCTCGCTCTCAGAGTGGTCTGGTCGGAAATATGTCCCCACTGTATCGAAGTTCCCCCTCGCAGCATCGGAAAGGGCCCATCATGCGTAATCTCCCCGCCGAAACAGTGGCGTCCGATCGCGAGCGGCCGATTCTTGAGGTTGACCGCGTCTCTGTCACGTTCGGATCGGGCGATCAGTCCATCCAAGTCACGCGGGATGTGAGCTTCGAGTTGCGTCGAGGGGAAACTCTCGCCTTGGTCGGGGAGTCTGGTTCCGGCAAGAGCGTGACAGCGATGTCGATTCTTGGGTTGCTCCCAGGGAATGCGCGCGCGACGGGCAGCATCCGCTTCGGTGATATCGAGATGATCGGGGCATCCGAGGCCACCGTCAGGTCAGTGCGTGGCGCCCGCATCGGAGTCATCTTTCAGGAGCCCATGACGGCCCTCAACCCCGTGTACACCATCGGAACCCTTATCGAGCAGGCTCTGCAGGCTCACCGTCGCCGGTCGCGTTCAGAGGCTCGCGAACGCGTGCTGGAACTACTCAAGCTCGTCGGGATGCCTGAACCCGAGCGACGTATAAACCACTACTCCCACCAACTCTCCGGTGGACAGCGGCAGCGAGCCATGATTGCGCTGGCGATATCGGGCAACCCGGAGATCCTTATCGCAGACGAGCCCACGACGGCGCTCGATGTGACTGTGCAGGCAGACATCCTGGCGCTTCTGAAGTCTCTGCAGGAAGCCATGGGCATGGCGATGGTCTTCATCACCCACGACATGGGTGTCGTCGCCGAGGTCGCTGACCGAGTGTGCGTGATGCGCTCCGGTGAGATCGTGGAGGAGTCGGACGTCTTCAGTCTCTTCGCGAATCCACGGGCCACTTACACTCAGGATTTGCTGGCAGCTGTTCCCCATCTGGGGATCGATTCACCGACGACACCCATCCAGATCGCTGATCGTGGGAATTCTGATTCGGCAGTGCAGCAAGCGGTGCCGGCACTGAGCGTTAACGACCTCACTGTGCGATACCCCGGCAGGTTCGGCAGCCCGGGTTTCATGGCGGTCGACGAGGTGTCGTTCATCGTTCCGAGAGGAGAAATCGTCGGCCTCGTCGGAGAATCCGGTTCGGGCAAGAGCACCATCGGTCGCGCGATCATCGGTCTCGTGCCGGTTTCGTCAGGCGCGATCGAGCTCGATGGAGCCGACATTGCGGGACTGCGGGGCCGCGCGAAGCGAGCCATGATGCGAGATCTCAGTATTGTCTTTCAAGATCCAGCCTCCTCGCTCAACCCGAGAGCGACGATCGGCCAGAGCGTCGTCGAGCCGCTCGTGCGTCACGGAATCGTGCGGGGGCGTTCGGCGCTGCGGGCGCGCGCGGCAGATCTTCTGGATCAGGTGCAGCTCCCGGCATCCTGGGTGGGCCGTTTCCCGCACGAACTTTCAGGTGGCCAACGCCAGCGAATCGGAATCGCTCGTGCCATTTCCCTCGAACCTCAGCTGCTAATCGCGGACGAGCCAACGTCGGCGCTCGATGTTTCTGTGCAGGCATCTGTGCTCGATCTATTCCAGGATCTTCAACGCGACCTCGGATTCTCCTGTCTCTTTATTAGCCACGATCTAGCCGTGGTCGAAATGCTCGCCAGTCGTGTCGTGGTGTTGAGACGCGGACAGGTGGTGGAGGAGGGATCGGGGCATCAGATTCTGCGGGATCCAACCGAGGAATACACGCGTCGGTTAGTCGCGGCGGCCCCTATCCCCGACCCGATCGCTCAGAAGCGCCGAGCGGCACTCCGGCTCGCGAGTCGCTAGACCCACCCGCTCACCTAGCCCAGCACACACGCTCTGGCAAGCCGTTGTCCGAGGCTTTCTCGCGTGAAAATCTGGTGCAATGAGAGAACTGTTCTACGCTGGCGGCTCCGTCGTAGTCAGCGACCAGGTGTGCAAAGCCATCCTTCGTTACGCTCGCGCGCTCGCGAAAGCCAATACCGCCGACCTCGTGATCTTTCCCGCGTGGACCAAAGAGAACAAGAGCGGCATGGCTCACATCCTGATCGGCCCATCGAGCCAGTTGCTCTCCGTGCCGTCAGAAGACATGGAGGTCAACCTCGATGATTCGCGCATGGTCGAGATTCTCGAATCGCGCACAAAAAATCTCGACCCGAACCGACCGGAGTGGGGCAGTGACATCGTGGATGTCGAGGACTTCACGAGCTTCGACTGGGACTACTGAGCCGCGCTTTTACAGCGCGTTTAGGCCGTAGTCAAGGGCTATTCGGCGAATCCGTGTGGCCCTAATTTAGAGATCAGAACAGGTCCGCAGTTCCGACCTTCTTCCCTAGGCTCGCTTGTGTCGACGCCCGAATGTGAAGAAGGATGCGCTGACCGCTCGCGACAGCATGGGCATCGAGGAACTCCATGCTGTCGCGTACCTTTTCCGGATGTATCCGCCTGCCACAGGAGACGATGATGAGCGACCCCAATTCCGCGCCAAACGCCACACCCGACGCTGACGAAGAAGTCCCCACGACGCCAAGCGCCGAGCCGCTCGAGGATAACCCGGGCACGAATCCCGAGTGATGCGCGCCGGCGGAGTCAAGCCCTAGCAAGACCTATTAGGCGTTCATAGGGTGATCAACAACCCGAAGTCAATGACGACCGGAGGACAACATGACCACTCACTTCACCGCCGCACCGCGCCCCACGATTGCCTGGATGCCCGTTTCTGGGGTCCAACAATTGGTCTACGTCGCAAAAGTTGATGGCAAGCCCGTCGCCATCCTGCAAATGAAACCAGGGTTCGGTTTCGACCTCACCGACTGTGTAACGGGTGCACTCGTTGGCAATTACGCCAGCATGATTGAAGGCCAGGAGGCCCTCGCCGAGCGGCTGGCCGCAGCTGCGCAGCAGGCCTAGGCTCGCGTCACCACTCGACGTTCTCGTAGCGCTTGAATGACTCGACGCTCGTGCGCACCGAGTCGAGTTCTGCGCCGGGAGCGTAGTCCTGTTCGAGCAGCATGTACTGGAAGTTCGGCAGCTGATCCACCGCGTCGATGATCTCTTGGATCGGCAAGATGCCCGTGCCCACCTCGGCGAATTCACTCGGTACCTCGAGCTCGGCGAAGATCGGCATCGTGAGGGTTGCGTCGGGTGCGACGGTACCGTCGAACATGTTGAGCGGTCGCGCCGCATCCGCCGGGAAATCCTTCTGGTGGCTGAGCACGAAGCGCTCCGGGTAGCTGCGGAACAGCTCGATTGGGTCGGCACCGCCGCGGTACGCCCAGTAGGTGTCGAGCTCGAACTTCACGAGATCGGGATCGGTGTACTCCATGAGGAGTTCGTAAACCGTCTTGTCGCCGAAGCGCTGGAACTCCTGAAAATGATTGTGATAGAAGAACTCCATGTCCCGCTCGGCAGCGATGCGGCCGACGGTGTTGAAGACTTCCGCGCGACGCTTGACGTATTCGAGGTCGCCGTACGGGTAGAACTCGATGTCGCAGCCGATGCGACGATTGCCAATCTTTTCCTGGAACTCGAGAATGGCCGGAAGCCGGTCGAAATCGAGCGGGTTGATCTGGCAGCCGATGATCGTGATGCCACGATCCTTCATGATCTCGGCGAGGAACTCGGCGGAGATGCCGAAGCCGATACCGTCCTCGGTGAGCGCACGGTGGTTCGCACCCTCGAGCCTCGTCAACCCGAGGTCAGCGAGCGCGTTGAGCGTGCCCTCGGGGTCGGCGGCGAGCGAGTTGCGCACCGAGTAGAGCTGGATTCCGATCTGGATGGCCATGGTGTCTCTTCCTAGTGGGTGGTTTCGGGGGATGCGGGCCGCATCCATCGTTCGATGACGGCGTCGAGATAGTGATCGAAGGATGCGATGAGGTCGAGTTCGCGATCGAGCAGCCACTGCAGCTGGAGGCCGTCCATCATCGCGCTCAACTGCTGAGCCTCGACGCGTGCCTGCGCCTCTGAGAGCGGCGCGATCTCGTCGTTCGCCGCGGCGCTCAGGATCTCTTCCTGCAGGCGATCGGTGATGTGGGCGTAGCGGTCGATGAAGTACTGGTGCGCGGGATGGCCGGATGCCGTGGCCTCGGAACCGAGCGTGAGGAAGAACTCGACCCACGACGGGTTGCTGCGGCTGTACGCCATGCGGTCGCGCAACGTGTTGACATAAGCGAGCCCTCGCTGCGAGCCCGCATCGACCTGCTGGGCGTCCCAGTGGTCGAGCACCGCGGTGAGGAGGCCGTCTTTGTTGCCGAAGTGGTTAACGATCTGTGACGCGGGCGCCCCGATCGACTCGGCGATCATGCGCAGCGAGCCGCCGCGAAAACCGTGCTCTCCGAAGACGCGGATGGCATTTTCGACGAGCTGTCGACGTGTCTCGATGCCTGGGCGGTACGGCCCGCGGGAGCCAGTCATTCCCGGAACGCCCCGCTGATGGCGGCCGCGGTACGCACGGCACTAGTCATGCCGATGAGCGTGGAGTTGCTCACGAGGGCGGTGGGGATGACACCGTTGCCCGCGACGAAGAGGTTGTCGAAGCCCCAGACACGCCCGTCGGTGTCGCACACGCTCGTGCCATCATCCGCGGCACCCATGCGCACGGTTCCCGTGTAGTGCAGGGACCCTCCAGCAGCAAGCGCCGCCGATTCGGTCGCGGGATCGAAGTCACCCAAGAGGCTCGCCGCCTCAGCCTGGTCGACACGAGCGCGGTCGAGGTAAGCGACATCCTTCTCCGTGTAGGTGAAGTGAACGGTGATGCGCGGCATCCCGGTCGCGTCGATCTCATCGTCCGAGAACTCGAGGCGGTTGTCGCGCTGGGTTTCGGTAGGCACGTAGTACTCGATGCCGACGGCATAACCGGTGGGCGCGAGCTCTTCGTCGATGAGAACCTTCGTCATGAGGTGCACCTGGTACGGCTGGGAGTCATCGCTGTGCGGAACCCATAGGCAATCCGACACCCACTCCTGATCGGTCGGCGGTGAGAGCTCGGCGATGTCGATACCGAGACGGTCGGGATCGGCGATCACCTGGCCGGTGAGGAAGTAGTGCTCGTTGAGGTACTTGCCCAGCGCCTCGGGGCGGATGCCGGAGGCAAACAGCAGCTGCGGGGTGCGGATGGCATCGGCGCAGACGACGACGCGATCGGCGTGGATCTCGAAGGTCTCATCCGTGGCAAGGTCGCGGCACACGGCTCCGGATGCTCGACCGTTCTCGTGCAGAATCGCCGTGCTCAAGCTGTTGGCGACGAAGGTGAAGGCCGGGTCGCTATCCGGTTCCCCGATAGGAGTGAAGATGACGGACGGGCTCGTGCGCACCTTGAGGCCGTCGGCATTCTCGTTGATGGCCATGGGCATGTTCTGCACCTCGCGGCCCGGAGCTTGAATCGGGTCGAAGCGCTCGCCGAGGGTGCGCGCAACCGCGAGTCCCGCCGCGGTGAGTGGATACGGCTCGCGGTTGACGCGGAGCAATTCGGAGGCGCGCGCCACATCGCGCTCCCACGCGTCGGCGCTCAGCACGTCGTCGAGTTCCGAGCCCCACGGCGTCGGGGTGGCCGCGGTCCAGTGGATGCCCATCCCGCCCGCGTTCCAGGCAACCGACGCGCTCGGCATTTCCATTGCCTCTTCGCCGAGCGAGGTGAGGTGGTACATGCCAGGCTCGACATCGCGCATGGAGCCGCCGACACCCGAGCTCGGGGACACGCCAGTGTAGAAGGCCTGAATCCCCGAAGAGACCTTGCGGTTATAGCGCGCCCAGACCTCGGGGTCGGCGACGTCGTGGAGGTGCTGACCCGCGTGGGGCCCCACCGTTGGTCCGCCAGCGATCATGGCAATGCGGATGTCTGGGTGCTCGTCACGCAGGCACCGCGCCACGGCAGCGCCCATCATGCCGCTGCCGACAATGAGTACGTCGTAGACCTCGTCGCTGTTCATGGCTTCTCCTCGTGCTGGTGTGCGACCCGCTTTCGGTCGCCTTGACGCTGGCTCGAGGCTACACGTAACATGAACGCTCGTAAAGTATTCGCCAAACGGCGGACGACCCCGGGGAGAGAAACCGATGCTGATCAGCGCGAGTGAATGGGTTCTGGGCGATCGTCCCACCGCACTGCGACGGGCCCGTGCCGCCGGGTTTGGCGCTATCGAGCTGGATGCGATCCCCGGTGCCGACATCGACGCCCTCCGCATGCAACTGGCGGAGGCCGAACTGGTTGTCCCCTCACTGTGCTGGTCGTGGAACAGTCAGAACGAACTGGGATCACCGGATGCCGCATCCCGTGTCGCCGCGCAGAACTACCTGCGCGCATCCCTCGAGCAAGCGCGCGAACTCGGGGCCTTCCAGCTCGTCGTGCTGCCGGCCTGCCGCAACGAACCTTGGCTGGACGAGCCGCGGATTCGAGGACTCGAGCGAGCGGCATCCGCGATCGCCGAAGTGCTGCCCGATGCGCCGGCCGATGTCATGATCGCTCTCGAGGGACTTCGCCGCGAGGAGAGCTTTCTCATGAACACGCTCGACCATTCGGCCCTGCTGAAGTCGATGATCGGAGACGATCGTGTTGGTCTGCTCGCCGACTGGTACCACCTCGTTGCCGAGGAGATCGACCCGATCGCGTCGCTCCAGCAGCACGCCGACGACATCTCGCTCGTTCACCTCGCTGCCACCGCGCGTGGCCCGCTTCTTGCCTCGACGACGGGAGCGGACGACTTGGTCGCGCAGTTGCGAGTCATGCCAGCCGTGCGCTCGTACACGCTCGAGTTCATAGTCGGTGACGACGACGCGGCGCTCGCAGATAGCCTGACGTTCGCCGCCACGATATGACCGACCCCGACTGGTCGTCAGCGCTCGCTCGTTCGGCCGGCGACGTTCTGCCGGAGCTAGTCACGATACGCCGAGCGCTGCATCGCGATCCCGAGGTGGGGCTGCACCTGCCGCGCACGCAGCGTGTGGTTCTGGATGCGATCGACGGGCTCGGCCTTGAGGTCTCCGTCGGTGTGGGGAGCAGTTCGGTCACGGCAGTGCTCCGTGGTGAGTTGCGGGGGCCGACGGTTCTGCTCCGTGCCGACATGGACGGCCTTCCCCTCGCCGAGGAGACGGGACTCGACTTCGCGTCCGAGAATGGCGCGATGCACGCGTGTGGTCACGACCTTCACACAGCCGCACTAATCGGTGCCGCTCGCATCCTTGCTGCCGAGCGCGCGCGAATTCGCGGTGACATCGTCTTCATGTTCCAGCCGGGCGAAGAGGGATACGACGGCGCGGCCGTGATGATCGGCGAGGGCGTGCTCGAGGCATCCGGTAGCACGCCGATCGCGGCCTACGCCGCTCACGTGATCCCCGGGCCGGCCGGCACATTCAGCACACGGCGCGGAACCCTTATGGCCGGAACTGCCGACCTTTCCGTAACGATGCTCGGTGTCGGCGGTCACGGATCACAGCCGCACACGGCCGTCGATCCCGTGGTCGCGATCGCCGAACTCGTCACTGCTCTGCAAGTGATGGTCACTCGTCGCTTCTCGGTCTTCGACCCCGTGGTGGTGACCGTAACGCAACTCTCGGCGGGCTCTGCCGTCAACGTGATTCCGGATGCGGCATCCCTCGGTGCGACAGTGCGCACCCTTTCGCGTGACGCCGACGAACGTCTGCGCCGAGAGGTCGCACGCCTGGCCGAGGGCATCGCTGCCGCGCACGGCTGCAGCGTCACCGTCGAGTTCGCGGCCGACTATCCCGTGCTCGTGAACGACGACACGGAAGCGGACTGGGTCAGCGGCATTCTCGCCGAGACCTTTGGCGAGAAACGCAGCGTGCAGCAGGCCGATCCGCTCATGGCATCAGAGGACTTCTCGCGCGTTCTCGAAGCGGTGCCCGGCGCGCTGATCTTGCTCGGCTCCTCGCCCGCCGACCTCGATGCCGCGGACACCGAGTGGAACCACTCTCCCCGAGTGCGGTTCGACGACGCCGTGCTCGCGGACCTCGCGGCTGCCCTCGCGACCCTCGCGGTGCGCCGGCTCGGGCACGCAGTCGACTAGCCCGACTGTCCGCCCTGGGCGGCGAGCGAGAGCGCGATATCGAAGTCGGTGCGGTCGCGCGTCGAGTCGAGGTTGCGGCTCGTGATGTCTTCGATGAGCTGCACGCGGTGTCTCAAGGTATTGGGATGCACGTACAGCTCGTTGGCGGCGACACTCAGGCGTCCGCCCGTTCTGAGAAACACTTCGAGAGTAAGCAGTAGCTGACCGCCTCGAGTCTCGTCATAGTCCCGCAACGGGCGCAGGAGCGCAGCGCCCGTCTCCCGAATGAGTTCAGACGCCTCGGAGTACATCACCGTTGACGGGCTGTTGAGCTCGTCGGCGCCGATGACCGTTCCCGGCCCAGCACGCCGAGCGAGCGAGAGCGCGTGCTCGGCCTGGATGAGCGAAAGCCGCAGCCGCTCGGCCGTGCCTGCTGCGCCCCGCCCCGCCGACGCCCCGCGGGGGAGCCCCTCGATAAGTCGCTCGGCGGTGTCGGTGCCCGCGGTGCACACGAGCACTGCATCGTCGAAGCGTGCCGCCACGGCCGAGGATCCACCCTCGCGGCGCACGGCGAGGAGCACAGCGTCGGGATCGGGATGCCAGACCGCCGCGATGGCGAGATCCTGCGTGTGCTCGATTCCGAGCGAGTTCAGTCGAGCGAGGATTGAGACCGCATCGTGGTCGTCGCTGCGAAGCCAGGTGAAGAGCTCGCGCGTATAGCCATCGACCGTGCGCTTCACGGAGCGGATGCGTTCCACTTCGAGCGCGATAAACGGGATCCCGACCGACAGCACGGCTTCTTGCTCAACCGAGAATGACGCGGGGTCGAGCTCGCTGAAGAGCTCGGCATCGATGACACCCTCGCTCGCCAGGGGAATGGGGAACAGCCCTTGGGTTGTGTCGACGCCATAGGTCTCGCGATCGGCGACGAGACCAATGGTTGAGCCGAGGCCACTCGAGAGAGACGCGAGCATCGACCCCAGGCTGCGATCCTCGCGGAGCGCCGCGACAAAGGTGCGGTAGTAGTCGAGGTGGCGGCGGAGCGGTCGTTCCCACACCCGGCGCTCGGCCTGAACGAAGGACTTGATGACGCGAATGAACGGAACCTCGATGGGCACGAGGAAGAACGTGAGGCCGCGCGCTTCACACGCCGCGAGCAACTCAGACGGCAGCTCGCTCATCGTTGAGGTCAGCCCGAAGCCCAGCGCGATCACGTGCGCCTCCACGAGATCCCGAACGTAGTCTCCGGCCGAGGTCTCCGGCCACCACTGACCAGACGTCAGCGCTACCTCGCCGCCGGACATGAACTCGGATGCTGGGTACCGATCGATCGCGTGTACCCACTCGATCTGGGCATCCACATCTCCCGAGACCGCGATCGTGAGTGAGAGACCTGGATCAGCGAGCAGTTCGCGAACTCGCACTGGGGTCTCCTCTCGATAGTTGATGCATGATCACGTCTGTGAGCCGAATGGGAAACACCCCACGACCCGTCGCGTAACGGCCCCGAAACAAAGAGGGCCAGAGGGCCTCCCGCGTTGGATAACTCTCCAATGGACTGCCCCGAGTTCGGCGATTCGTCCAATTCCGCGGCTCGTAACGCCAAGAACAGGATAGACGTGCGCCCTGAGGGCGAGCTTCCTGCACCGCACCCGTCCCGACACTTTTTGCGAAAGGCTCACCATGATCCGACACCGCTCCGCGGCAGCCGCGGCGACCGCATCCGTCGTCGCGCTCCTCGCGCTGACGGCCTGTTCCACGGGCTCGACCCCCGACTCCGATTCCTCCGGCTCCGAGCTGAGCGGCGAAGTTACTTTCGCCGGCTACGGCGGCGCTGGCGGAGACGCCATTACGGACGCCTGGCTCGACCCCTTCGCCGAGGAGACCGGCGTTGACGCGGTCCTCGACCCCTCGATGGACAATTCCAAGCTCCTGCAGATGATCGAGAGCGGCACCGTGACCTGGGATGTCGTCGAGGCTGGCCTCGACTTCGGCCTCACCGAAGACAACGACGGCCTTGTTGACCTCGACTGCGACATCGTCGAGTGCGACGCCTTCGATGGTCAATGGAAGGCGACCGCCAAGGGCGTTCCGATGTTCATCTACTCGACCGTGGTCAGCTACAACACCGACACCTTCACGGGTGCTGAGACCCCGTCGAACTGGGCCGACTTCCTCGACACCGACAAGTTCCCCGGCAAGCGCGCAATCAACGCTGGTGAGGGCTTCTTCGGGCTCATGGAGGGCGTGCTATTGGCCGATGGCGTCAGCCGCGACGACCTCTACCCGCTCGACGTCGATCGTGCGCTCGCCGCGCTCGCGCCGATCAAGGACGACCTGATCTTCATCACGTCGGGTGCAGAGTGCATCGACCTGGTGACTTCGGGCGAGGCCACGGTCGGCGCCTGCTACAACGCTCGCGTCACGCTCGCCGCCTCTGAGGGCCTGCCCATCGCACTGTCGTGGGACCAGCAGATCCAGTCTGCGGACTACGTCGCCATCCCCGAGGGCAGCAAGAACGTAGACAACGCCATGGCGCTCATCGCCTACATCACGTCGACCGAGCACGCTGGCGACCTCGCCAACTACCTCACCTACGGACCCGGTAACCCGCACGCCACGATCAGCGACGACAAGCTCGCCGACGTACCAACCTCGAACGAGGGTGAGGGCGACGATGCGCCGATCATCCCCGACTTCGAGTGGTGGAACGAGAACCGCGCAGACGTGCTCGAAGCAGTGTCCGCATGGGTGGCATCCTGACCCATCAGAGAGGGGGCCGACGCTGGTGGATCAGCGTCGGCCTCCTCGGCTTGCTCTTCGTCGTACTGGCGCTCATCCTCCCGCTCGCGATTGTCGTTCAGCGCAGCTTCGATGCTGGATTCGGCAACTTCGCCGACGCCCTCGCCTCGGCGTCGTTCATCAGGTCGATCGGCAACACCGCGACCCTCGCCGTGACAGTAACCCTCAGCTCCGCGGTAATCGGCTATCCATACGCCTACGCAATGGCCCGCTCCGGCCCCGCGCTGTCGAAGATCCTCATGACGGCGCTCATGCTCTCGTTCTGGACCAGCCTGCTCGTGCGCAGTTACGCCTGGCAAGTGCTGCTCAACGACACCGGGCTCATCAACCAGTTGCTTCGGGCGAGCGGAATCATCGATGAGCCACTGCAACTGATCCGCACGCCCATGGCGACCCTCATCGGAATGACCCATATCCTCGTGCCCTTCACTATCCTCGCGATCTACGCGCAGCTGCGCGGCATCTCTCCGGATCTCGCGATCGCAGCTCGCGGCCTCGGTGCCACTCGCGCCCGCGCCTTCTGGAGCGTGACCTTTCCGCTCTCTATCCCGGGACTCGCCGCGGGCAGCCTGCTCGTCTTCGTGCTCACGCTCGGTTTCTACATCACTCCGCAGCTTCTCGGTGGGGCGGGCAACCAGGTGATCGGGCAGTCGATCGTCGAGCAGACCAACGCGCTACTCAACACGGGTGTCGGTTCGGCCATGGCGGTGTTACTCCTGCTCGCAGTGATTGTGATCCTCGCGATCGCCTCGCGCTTTCTCGGACTGGGCCGTGTGCTCGGCATCGCCACGGAAGGAAAGTCCTCATGAACACGGGGTGGACCGTCCGCATCCTCGGCGTTGTCATCGCCATCCTGCTTGTCGTACCCACGATCGTCATTTGCGCCACCGCTTTCACGAGCGGATCATCGGTGACGTTCCCACCAGACGGCTTCTCGTTCCGCTGGATCGACGAGGTGCTCGGCGACCGGCGATGGATGCGTGCCTTCGGCAACTCGTTCGCGGTCGGCTTGCTCTCCGCCCTCTTCGCGATGTTAGCGGGCACGGCGCTTGCACTCGGTGCCGCACGCGCCAAGGGCGCGATGGCCTCGGTGTTCACCGCGGTGTCGGTGCTGCCGATGATCCTGCCGCTCGTTGTCGGAGCAATCGGGTTCTACCTCGTCTACGCGCGTCTCGGACTCACGGGAAACGTGTTGGGCCTCGCTCTCGCACACGGTGTGCTCGGCCTGCCCTACGTGTTCGTCAACGTGTTGGCCCTGCTGCGCACGCTCGACCCGCGCATCGAAGAGGCGGCACGCGTTCACGGTGCTGGCCAGTTCGTCACGCTCCTGACCGTGACCCTGCCGATGATCGCCCCGGCGACCATCGTCGGCGGACTCCTCGCATTCATCTCCTCCTGGGACGAGGTGGTTGTTGCGGTGTTCCTCAGCGACGCCCGCTTCCAGACTCTTCCCGTGCTCATGTACGGGCAGATCCGTTCCGGTGTTGAGCCCTCCGTTTCCGCGGTCGCGCTCATCGTCACCGTCGTTACCTTCGCGATCGCCTTGATCGTTTTCGCCATCGGGCCGATCCGCGCCCGACTCGCCCAGAGGAGCTCCCGATGAGTCCCACCCCCACCCAGCGCGCCCCCGGCGCAGCCCTGAGCATCCGCTCGATCACCAAGCGCTACGGTGACGCGGCGGCTGTCGACAACGTGAGCCTCGACATCCGCGCCGGCGAATTCGTCACGTTGCTCGGCGCATCCGGATCGGGCAAAACCACCCTGCTGAGGATCATCGCCGGTTTCGACGACGCCGACGAGGGCTCGCTGCTCGTGGATGGCCAGGAACTGCGTTCGGTTCCCGTGCACCGCAGAGACATCGGCATGGTGTTCCAGAACTATGCGCTCTTCCCTCACCTCAACGTGGAGCAGAACGTGGCATACCCGCTACGGATGCGCGGCGTTTCGGGAGTTGAGCGTCGCCGTCGCGTGGCCGAAGCACTCGAGGCGGTGCAGCTGCCCGACTTCGCACGACGTCGCATCACCCAGCTCTCCGGCGGACAACAGCAGCGCGTCGCCCTAGCTCGGGCAATCGTCAGCCGCCCGCGGCTCCTGCTCATGGATGAGCCGCTCGGTGCGCTCGACCGCAACCTGCGCGATGCTCTCCAGCTCGAGATAAGTAGGTTGAGCCGCGAGCTCGGTCTCACCGTGGTCAACGTGACCCACGACCAGGAGGAAGCGCTCACGATGAGTGACCGCATCGCTCTGCTCGACCACGGCCGTCTCGTGCAGTTCGCGAGCCCCGATGAGCTCTACCATCGCCCCGCCGATGACACGGCGGCGTCATTCGTGGGCGAATCCAACCTCTTCCGTGGGGCCATTCGCGAGGATGGCACACTCGACCTCGCCGATGGGATCGTCTTCTCGCCGCCACTACTCGTGGATGGAACCCCCGTCGGATCCGAGGCCGTGGCCGTGATGGTGCGCCCCTCCCTCGTCACGATCGTTGCCCCCGGCCGTGCGCCCGAGGCACACTCGCGCGTGGATGGCCGAGTGCGCGGCATCGTCTACGCGGGAGATTCGCGCAAGATCATCGTCGAGACCGCCTCCGGAGTCGAGCTGATCGCTCGAGAGGATGCGTCGCATCCCACCGACATCGCGGTCGACACGCACGTGACCCTGCACTGGGACCCGCGCGCCTCGATCGTCACCCGATTGACCGCTGCCCTCGCGGCAGTGAAGTGAAAGGAACCTCACTCAGTGAGCATCATTGATTCGACCAAAGAGGTCGCCGACGGTCGCTTCCACGGCCTCATGGGTCCGGAAGCACTGCCCGCGTTTCACGAGCTCGGTGAGCTCGAGGGCACGTGGGGTCGACGCTGGGGCGCGGCCGACGAGGTCAGTCGACTGCGGTCGGTTCTTATGCGGCGCCCGAGTGCGGGCCTCGCGGCCGTGCGTGCGGACGCTTATGACGCCGAAATGGGCGCGTTCGTCGATCCCGACCGCCGCTGGTACTGGACGGGAGAGGAACTCCCCGATCTCGACCTCGTGAATGCGCAGTACGACGGGTTCGTCGCGGCGCTCAAGCGGGAAGGTGTCGAGATCGTCTTCGCGCCGGACCTGCCGCCGGGCTTCACTAAGGCCGTCTATACGCGGGACCCGCTCGTGACCGTGCCCGGTGGGGCGATCATCGGTCGCCTCGCTCCTCGCATGCGGCGTGGCGAAGAGCAGTCGATCGCCGCGACGGTCGCCGCGGCAGGCATGCCCATCCTCGGGATGGTGACAGGATCGGGACTCGCCGAGGGCGGCAGCTTCGTGAAGGTGCGCCGCGATCTCGCGTTCTACGGTTCATCCGTTCGCTGCAACCCGGAGGGTGGCCGGCAGCTTGCGCGCATCCTCGAGCCCTATGGCATCCGTGTGCAGCAGGTCAGCTTGCCCGGCTACCTCATTCACCTCGACATGTGCTCGGTCATGATTGACGACGACCTCGCGCTCATCAACCCTCGCCTAGCTCCCTACGACTTCATGACGGCGCTCTGGGATCTCGGCATCGAGACCGTGAACGTGCATCCAGACGAGGAGTGGTCGACCAACCTCTTGGTGCTCAACCGTCGTCGTGTGCTGCTTCCCGCGCACTTGGAACGAACGGGCGAGATGCTGGCGGATCGCGGCGTCGAGGTCGTGCCGATCGAATTCCGCGAGATGTTGAAGAACGGCGGCGGGCTGCACTGCTCGACGATGGAACTGCAGCGGGACTGGAGCTAGAACAATGAACGACTCATTCCTGCGGGACTTTAGGGTCATGTCGACCTTCGGCGCGACCGACGGTGGTGGCGTCGAGCGGCAAGCGGCGAGCCTTGCCGACGGAGAGAACCGCGCCTGGTTCACCGGCTGGCTCGTCGACAACGGGTTCACCGTGAAGGTGGATGCGATCGGCAACATCTTCGGGCTGCTTGAGATCGTGCCCGGCGCACCCTATGTTGTGATCGGTTCCCACCTCGACAGCCAGCCACTCGCCGGACGCTTCGACGGTGCGTACGGCGTTCTCGCGGGGGCACACGCCGCGCGTGCCGCCGCCGCGAGCATCGTCGCCGGAGTGGTTCCGGCACGCTTCAACCTCGCCGTCGTTGATTGGTTCAACGAAGAGGGCAGCCGGTTCAAGCCGAGCATGATGGGCAGCGCCGTGTTCACGGGCATGCTTCCCGTCGACAAGGCTCTCTCGACGACCGACCCCACCGGCACGACTGTCGCGGAGGCCCTCGATGGCATCGACGGTCGGGGTTCGTTCGGCGGTCTGGATGTCGCTGCCTACCTCGAGATCCACGTCGAACAGGGCCGCGAACTCGAAGACACGGGAACGACCATAGGACTCGTCGCCACGACCTGGATGGCGCACAAGCTTGAGGTCGTCGTGACCGGCGAGCAGTCGCACACGGGTGCTGCTCGCATGGTCGACCGTCGCGATGCGCTCTATGGTGCCGCCGAACTGATCGTGGCAGTGCGTCGCCTTATCGACGGTTTCGAGCCCGAGCAACTTCATACCGCGGTGAGCGAGATGTACCTCGACCCGAACTCGCCCGTTGCCATCGCGCGGGAGGTGCGGATGCTTGTCGATATCCGCTCGCCTGAGCGCGGCATCCTCGAAACGGCCGTCGAGCGTCTCCGTGCGCACATGACCGAGATCGAAGCGACGGCACGTGTAGAGATCGAGGTGCGCGGGCTCGTCGAATGGTCGAGCGGACCGTTCCTGGAAGAGGGACTTGTGCTCGCCGCCGCCGAGGCCGAGCGCTTGGGCTACTCGCACCGCCGATCGGCCACCGTGGCCGGTCATGACGCGACCAACATGAAAGAGGTCGTGCCGACGGTCATGCTGTTCGTGCCGAGCGTCGATGGCATCTCGCACAACGAGCGCGAGTTCACGTCTGACGACGACATGCTCGCCGGCCTCAAGGTGCTGACTGCGGTTCTCACTCGCGTCGCATCCGGAGCACTGACGGCGACGGATGCCGACGCCGTGGCTCTCTCGTCCGACGCCAGAGCATGACGACCGAGGTTCACGAGCGCACCGGCGGGGATGTCGCGGTCGAAACGCTGCGCGCGCTGGGCGTTGACCGTGTTGTCGGTATCCCCGGACAACACGCCTTGGGCCTCTTCGACGCGCTGCGACGTGCGCCGATTGAGTTGCTGCCGGCCCGGGTGGAGAACAACGCGGGTTTCATGGCCGATGGACTGGCGAGGGTCGCGGGAACCGTTGCACCGTTGCTGCTGTCCACCGGGCCCGGAGCGCTAACTGCCCTTCCCGCGCTGATGGAGGCGGCGGGTTCGTCGATCCCCGTGCTCGCAATCTCCGCGCAGATTCCGGTCAGCGGGTTGGGTGGAGCTCGACACGGTCACTTGCATGAGCTCGACGATCAGTCGGCCGCGTTTGCCCAGGTGGTCAAGGGTTCGTGGACGGTTCGAAGCGTCGCGCAGATCCCGTCGGCTCTTATCGAGGCCTGGAGTCTCGCGGCGACCGCGCCTCAGGGGCCGGTTCTCGTCGAGATCCCGCAAGACTTGCTTCTCGCAGCGGTCGGAGACACCGTTCCGGTCGTCACCGCAGCCTCGGTAGATTCTCGTGCGCCGCGCGTGCGCGAGGAACTCGTGGATGCTGCAGCCCTCGAGCTCGCTGCGGCTACGAGCCCGGTCATTCTGGCCGGCGGTGGAGCAGCCCGAGCGGGTGCAGGATCTGCGCTTCTTCGGGTAGCTGAGGCAATTGATGCACCCGTGTTTTCGACCTTCAGCGGCAGAGATGCGGTTCCCGGTGAGCATCCACTCGCTGCCGGGGCGTGGCTCGAAGACGTCGCGACGACCGAGTATCTGGAGCACGCGGATCTTCTGCTCGTCGTGGGCAGCGGCCTCGGTGAGTTATCGAGCAACTACTTCACGTTGCGGCCCAACGGCAGGGTGATCCAGATCGACGCCGACCTCGGTGTCATCGGCTCGAACCATACCGGTCTCGGACTGCACGGGGACGCTCGCGATGCACTTGAGCGCATTGCCGAACGGCTCGTATCGCAGAGCGATCCCACCCGTCGCGCGCGCAGAATCTCGGAGGTCGTGGCGCTCGCCGCAACCGTCGCGGGCCGCGTCGACGCGCAGGGTTTCGAGGTCGAGCGCGGCATCCTGGCCTCGATCCGCGAGGCGCTGCCCGACGACGCCGACAGCTTCTGGGACATGACGATGATCGCCTACTGGGCTTGGTCGGCGTGGGAGGGACGGCAGGGTCGTTTCGCCACCGCGCAGGGGGCCGGCGGCCTCGGCTACGGCTTCCCCGCGGCGATCGGCGCGGCCTTCGCGGATCGTTCGCGACCCGTGTTCGCGGTCTCCGGCGACGGCGGCGCTATGTATGGGATCGCCGAGATTGCTACGTGTGTGCAGCTCGGCCTTGACGTCACGTGGCTCATCGTCGCGGACGGAGGCTACGGCATTCTCGAGGAGTACATGAACGGCGCGTTTGGTGCAGCGACGGCGACAGAGCTCGCCATGCCCGACTTCGTTGCGCTGGCTCGCTCGTTCGGTGCTCACGCCGTAGCCACCTCGGCGACCGATCTCGCTAAGGATCTCGCGCAAGCGCTCGCGACGCCCGGCCCCTCCGTCGTCGTGCTCGAGCAGAAGATCGGGCTGTTCGCTCCGACTCATCTTGACCGTGTTGCCCCGGTGGTGTCGTGATGGAGCGCGTGGTCGTCATCACCGAGGTTGGCGATCTCGACATCCGCCCCGGCATTTCACTCCTCGAGCAGAACGGTTTCGAGGTCGTTGTGCTTGAGGACGGGCTTCCTGCCGGGGCCAATGCGACGATGCTGCCCGAGCGGGCCGCGGATGCCGTGGCCGCGATCGTCGGATTTGAGCCGCTCGGTCCCGCAGAGCTCGACCTGTTCCCTGCACTCGAGCTGCTGTGCACTACATCCACGGGCGTGGACATGGTGGATCTGTCGGCCGCGAGTGATCGAGGCATCGAGGTTGTGGGACTCGGGGGAGTCGCCACGGAGGAAGTCGCGGTGCACGCCCTCGCCCTCATGCTCGCCGCGCTGCGCGAGCTGCCCGCCGGTCGTGCGGTCGTGAAGGCCGGTGGCTGGACGATCGATCTCGACGTGACGCCTCGCCCCATCGGCGAGCTCGTGCTTGGGCTCGTCGGATTCGGACGGATCGCGCGCGAGACCGCGAGGATCGCGAGACCGCTGTTTGCGCGCATCCTTGCCACTGATCCGTTTG
>Ga0247807_10000173_pt1 | contig 45823 bp, 53 predicted proteins | sample UWRJL074202C1_FD_179931 | JGI IMG/M metagenome (GOLD analysis project Ga0247807, IMG submission 179931) | Plant litter microbial communities from Arlington Agricultural Research Station in Wisconsin, United States - UWRJ-L074-202C-1 | ecosystem: Environmental > Terrestrial > Plant litter >...
GTGCAGGGTGAATATGCCGTCGAACTCGGAGCTGCCGCCAAGCTTGGTCCCGCCGGCGATGCGAACACCTGCCCACGACAAAACCGAAGCGCGTCGGTTCGTGACAAAGATGTGGGGGACCCGCGTCGGCAGCGAGAACTGCACGAAAGAGAAGGGGCGGATGGCACTAGCACTGGCGCTCGACTCGGTACCGCTGCGCATAACGGCGCGGAAACGACCCGCGGTGAACGAGCTGCCTCTGAGTAGGCGACCCACGACATAGCTTCCGTGAGCGGGAAATGGTGTTCCTTGCCAGGGCGAACGCCCAGTCGCCGCGAAACGTTCGACGTAGTCGATGCCCTGAGCATCCGCCCAGCGCTGCATGCGCACTCCGCGGCTCAGCGAAACGAGACCCCACACCAGGACGATAAGCAGCCACAGACCGAGAACCGGCACACCAATGAAGAGAATCGGCTCGCGGTACTGAGGGAAGACGCCGGTGAAAAGAACTGCGGCGAACACAATGGCGGCGGCCGCAATCGGAATTCCGAGCGCCAACCCACCGAAACTGCTGCGGAAGAAACCCTGAGCACCGAGGAATCGCTTCCAGTCGGAGCTGCTGATTCGCTCAGTCGAGCCCTGCCCCAACCCGCTGGCTACCACGCCAGTGAACTCCAGGGGCCACCGTCGCGCTTGACATCAAGAGCCTGGCCGTAGGCGGTAATTCCGTCCTGATTGGCCTCGACGGCCTTCTCCAGCGGAAGACCGTTCTCTACGTTTCGCAGTGCGCGGCCCAGCAAGTAACTGCGACCGAACTCCTCCCACGAACCAAACTGCGCCTTCGCGCGGGATGAGACATCCGCCAATATCGGACGGATCTCTTCGCGCGTCGCGAATCCGAGGGCGACGCCCCAGGTCGCAAGAGCGGCGACCTGGCCGAGTGCGTATGCATCAGCGGATGCGATGGTTGCGGAATCGGGGAGTACCTGAGTGCCGAGAGCCTTCTTGCGGAGCCCGGCTTCGATGCCCACGATGTTGTCGATCACCGTGGTTACCTGGCGACCAGTCGCGCCCTCGGCTTTGGCTGCCTGCACCCACTCGCGCTTACTCGGGCGCTTACCGGTCTGAGCGGCAAGACGAGCGCGAAGCTCGAGCAGACCGTCGCGCAGCGGTTCGCGACGACGTTCAGGCAGCTCTGCAAGTGTCTCTGCCCACTCGCTGCGAGAGTCGAGGCCCCACATCGACGAGAGGTTGCGACGCAGGGTCTTGGATTCGGTGAGGTGCTTTGCGGTCGGATCGTTCCACGCGCCCATTGCGGTCGTGATCTGAATTGCGCCGATCGCCAAGTCGCGAGCCTCATCGCCCGTCGTCGGGAACTCCGCCGAGGTCCTGATCTTCGCATCCGGCAGAAGGGAAACGATGATGAAGAAGAGAACGATCGCCCCGATGATCGCTGCGGGCCAGATCCAGTTCTCTGTGAGCCAGGCGATGATTCCGTTGAGGTCGATGCTCATAGTGGTGTCCTGTCGTCTTCAGTAATCGAGGGTGACGGAGTGAATGAACTAAATACTGTGGGCGATACCGGACTCGAACCGATGACCTCTTCGGTGTGAACGAAGCGCGCTACCAACTGCGCCAATCGCCCCGGTGTTGCAAGGGCTTGTCTACATTATCGGATTTCCCCGCGAGCGCGATTCGCGACCTTTGTGACACGCCCAGCGTGTCTCGATTCGCTCTCGTGGCCGAGTTCGGTTACAGTCATCTAGCACGCAGAAATGCGAGCAATGCGGATGTGGCGCAGTGGTAGCGCATCACCTTGCCAAGGTGAGGGTCGCGAGTTCGAATCTCGTCATCCGCTCGAGTGGAAGCCTTCGGTCCGCCGGGGGTTTTCGCCCCTGGTGGAGTGGCCGAGAGGCTAGGCAGCGGCCTGCAAAGCCGTCTACACGGGTTCGAATCCCGTCTTCACCTCACCGGGAGCTCTGCTCCAGTTATAATTCAATATGCATGAGCGATTGGCGCAGCGGTAGCGCGCTTCCCTGACACGGAAGAGGTCGCTGGTTCGATCCCAGTATCGCTCACTGAAAAACCCCCGAGAAATCGGGGGTTTTTTGTTGTCCGGGGGACTTCGGGCAATATCTGGGCAATATAGCTTCCGCTTGCTATCGCGGTTTTACTCGCGCCAATCTTTCTCGCATGTCAACAGAAACTTCATCACGCCCCGTCGACATCAAAGTCACGCACTCGCTCGTAGATCTGAATCCAGAGCTCGCGGAGAAGTGGCTTGGCCATAACGTCGGCAATCGAAATTTGCGCCGGCAGAAGGTCCAGCAGTACGCCCGGGATATGCGGAAAGGCAACTGGCACACATCCGGTCAAGCGATTCAGTTTGATTGGAACGGGCGACTAGTCGACGGGCAGCATCGTCTCGAAGCCGTAATTGAATCCGGTGTCACCATCGAGGTGCTCGTGGTGAAGGGTTTGGACCCTCGAGCCCGTGAAGTAATCGACACCGGCGCGAAGCGAACGGCTAGTGATGCGCTCAAGTTCGCTGGGCACGCGCAGGATGCCACCTTGCTGGCCGCTGTAGCCCGTATAGCGGACGCACGGGAGAACGGGTACCTCCGCACTGCGATGGCGACTTCAGTGCCTCAGCTGTCGAATTCGGATGTCATTGCGTGGGTGGAGTTGAACCCTGAGGTTGGAAGCGCCGTCCTGCTGTCACGGCGCACAGGGAAAGCAATCAACATTCAGCCGTCAGTGTGGGCGTACTGTTTGTACGAGTTGCAGAAAGTCGATGTGGGTAAGGCACATGAGTTCGCCGAATCGATCGCCGATATGAGGCTCGAGGGCAAAGGTGACCCGCGCAAGGTTCTGCTGGACATCTTCCATCGCGCTGCGACAGGTCAGCGCCGAAAGCCAGGGGTGGCTGAGGCGATCTACATCGTCTTCCGTGCCTGGAACGCGTGGGCAACCGGACAGCAGCTCACCCAGATCATTCCGGGCAAGTCAGACACCGGCGGCAATGAAATTCCGAAGCCCCTTCCCGCGAACCGATGACCTCACTACTGCTCACCCCATCGCAAAAGGGTGTCCATGGTTGCGGACGCCCTCGCGCGCTCAAAGGGTGTAGCGAAACGCGACACCCTTTTGCAGCAAACCAAAGCTCCACGCACAAGGAGTCCAGCGTTCGTTATCAAGAACATCTGCTGCCGATTTTCATGATGGAGGGGGTGCACACCGTGGACACCCCTGAGCCCGCGATGAGAAGGGTTGAAGGATTGTTGAGACCCTTGGTCACGTGGGGAAAATCCCCACACCAGGCCATCAGGGGTACGCGTCTTATGCGTACCCTTAGGGTCACCGTGAAGGGGTGTGCAATATTCGCACCCCCCGACGACTGCAAGAAGGGTATGCAAACTATGCATACCCTCGTCGAGACTCGACGAGGGTGTACCGGTTTGCTCGGCACGCGCCGCTATCAGCTTTGCGGATCCTCTTGGAGAGTCGAACAGGTTGTCCGTGACGCGTTTCGGGTTGCTGTCGGATGACCAGTTCGCGTTGATTGCTGATCGAGCGCAGAAGAGGGCTGTGGTGTAGGGCGAATGGTGGTCGTAGAGTTCTGGCATGGTCGACTGGAAGCCTGTCTCTTATCCCTCGATGAGCCCGTATCTGATCTGTCAGGCGGCCGAAGACCTCATCGCCTTTCTCGAGTCGGCGTTTGGTGGCGTGTTGCTGCGACGGTTCGACCGGCTTGACGGGTCACTGATCCACGCCGAAGTGAGGATCGATGACTCTGTCGTCATGATCGGCGGTGGGTCGAGTGGTGTTCCCACCGCGCCAAGCCACGTTCACCTCTATGTCGAGGACGCGATGATGGCTTTCGCGCGAGCTGTCGCCGCGGGTGGGTCCGTGGTCCGAGAACCAGCGCAGGGCTCGGACGACGATCTCCGCGGGGGAGTTCAAGACCCCTGGGGTACGACCTGGTGGATTGCCACACAACAGCCGCGCCTCGCTCGCTCCTAGGGCGAGTCTTGTAAATGGCGTAGCCAGGCGATGACGGCGTTCAGGATGATCGCAGCGCGGTAGACGGTTGCCAACTTGTCGTAGCGGGTGGCGAGGCCCCGCCAACATATCGAACATCTCCTTCTCGGACGCATTGGATCAATGGGTCGACTGTCCAGTCCTGATATATCCTCCACAGTCATTGACTTTCGATCGGGTAGCGCACAGCCTGAAGGGACACCAGCTGCATGATCCGAAGATGCCGCTCAAAGGAAAGCGGAGTGAGAATGAAGAAGCGATTGCTAACCACCACGGCTGTGCTCGTGTTTGCGACCACCACCATGCTTGCTGGTCCGGCGTCGGCGGACACCGTTGAAGGGGTAGACGAGATCGTCTTGGCGACAATGATTGACGGCGTGATGACTCCTCTCAGCGACGAGATTCTGGATGCAGCGTTGCTCGACCTGGACACTCCTCCCCCCGCTGATCCCAACACGGTGACTCCGTATTTGATCGGTTTCAACGTGTGGGTAGATTGCTACATCGACAACCAAGAGGAAAAAGCCTTCGCTCTATACACCCGGTGGTGGAACGGTGTTGGCAAGGATGTCCGGCTGAAGTGCGGCAACCAATATTGGGGGTACAAGCACATCCAGAACGGCCACCAGCAAGATTGGCAAAACAAACTCGACGCGGCTCGCAACGCGGGATGGAACCAAGGCACCATCGCGACGGGCGGCTCTTGGGATGACCTAATGAGCGCAGCAACATCCAGCGTCATCCTCTACCCCGACCACTGGACTAGTCGGCCGGTAAATGACACTACGTGCGTCTTCGCCACCTTGAGCCTGGTGAACGTCCAGACTCAGCAGGTTGTCTACGAATTCAACGTTCGAGCCAACTATGCGAACAACAGTGACCGTCTCATCACTTCATTCCCCACAAAAGGCACAAAGTGCCCAGGATAGGTTCATGAGCAGATCCCGCAGAGTCATTCGGGTTTACCCCGATTACAGTGCGACTTGGCCGCTCTGGGAATCAACTGCTGAGAACAACACACCGACCCCAGCTGATCTCGGATTGTCGAGCGAGCTAGAAGCAGACATCCGAAGATGGTTTGACTTCTGGGAGGTCCACTTCCACTGGGAGAGAGGTTGGGATTCCGACGAATCACAACTCCAGTCCGCTGCCGCTGGCAAACAGTTTGTTGCACAGTTGCGAAAGGAAGTCGCTTCGTTTGCCGACGTAGACGACACACTCTTCGGCTAAAGCGGCAAAACATCTGCAGCGCGCATTCCCGACACGCTAGAGCCCTCAGGGCGCGGGTGCACTACGACGGCGTGCCCCTTTGCGTGCAGGTCGAGGTCGTCGCGTGGACCCCGAAAGCGTGCGCCATCCGACGGACGACACCAGGCCGCCGCGCGGCTTCCGCGATCGCGGGGTTGCTGGCAGCAAAGAGTTTGTATGCAGTGCTGTAGCGCTTCTCGAGAGCGGTGTGTGCGATCGCGATGGCGAGTGTCTTGTCGCCACTGCTGAGCGCGCGACTCATTAGACGTTCCGCTTCTGCAGAGTCGGTGATCTTCTCCGCGCGATCCTGCGCATCGCGGTAGCTGATGACCGAGGAAGGGTCCGTGTCGACGGTTCCGAGAACGGTTCGCTCGAGCTCAGCCCGCTTATCGTCGGCGAGCTTTCCTTCTTCGGCTCGCAGCGCTGCCATCGAAGACTTGAGGTAGTCATTCACCTCGGCGATCTCGAGCTTCTTGCCTTCCGCACTGAGGTTGGGGTTCTGCTCGATCTCTCGGCGTTCGCGCTGTGCACCGACCTGGCCGGCGGTGGCTCGGACTCGGACTGCTTCGATCTGCTCGTCTAGGTACTTGAGGCTCATGGTGTTTGTCTGCTTTCTATGTAGGTGAGGGCGTCCTGTGCGGTTATCGACCAGATGCGCCCGTTCTTGTGCGCTGGGAGTAACTGGCGTTCAATGTCGTTCCGCACAGTTCGAGGTGTGACCCGCAGTTGTTTTGCTAGATCTACTGGGGTCCACATCGGCTTGTATTCAGGGTCCGGGATTTCCGTGCGGTTTCCTTCGGCTTTTCCTTGCAGGGAACCGCGCCATGCAGCTGATGTCATGGCGATGTCGACCAGCAGGGCGTGGAGACGGTCATCGCGTCCACGCACTGTCACTCTCAGCGCGTCGAGGTTGGCTGCCTGACTCAACATGGCGGCGGCCGGACCGTCGAGGATGACGGCGTTTTCTACTCGGCGGCTCATCGTGATTCCTCCGCCTCGAGTCGCCAGCACAGATCACAGGGGAGTGGGTAACCGTCGTGGAGTTCGCACTTGGAGCCAGGGATGTAATGGGTCGGCCTACGTCGCTGGTGATCCGCAAGCCAGTCGCATCGAGCGCACCGCACACGGAAGGGACCAATGAAGGAGCGGGAAGCGATCCCGGTCATCTGCTTTTCCTAGACTTGGTGCATGACGGAGAACATCCAGCCCGAGTCACCCCGCGAAAATACCTTCATCGCGGATGCCGGTCTCGCTCGCAGGCTCACGCGAGCGTTCTTCCGGCGGACTCTGTTCTCAAAGCCAACAATCATCCTCGGCGTTGGTCTCTTGGCGATCGCCGCCTTCCTCGCCTTCGCCATCCAGGATTCTGTTGGTCGCACCGCAGTGATCTTGGTGACCGTGATCCTGATCATGGCCGTGGTGGGGATCTTTCGAGGCCAGTTCAAGGCGGTACTGGCGCAGTTCGAACTGAACGCGCCCGACGGCGGTGTGCTCGGCGTGAAGATCACCGACGATGCGCTCGAGTTCGTCTCTCCATTGGGATCATCGCAATCGAGTTACGCCGCCTACGAGAGTATTTCTGTTCAGGATGACGTCGTTCTTCTCAAACAACGAGCCTCCACCATCGTGTATCTCAGTCCCATCGAGCTCTTTCCGGGAGACAGTGTCGAGTTCATCGCTGCGCGCATCCAGAATTCCGCACCGGAAGCATTGCCTAAGTCGGTCTGAAGGAGCACTATCGGCACATGACCGCACAACATGCCTGGTTTGAGAAGCTGAGTCCCGAGATGCAGAAACACCTCAAGGAGAATCCGGGGGAGCTGTCCGAAGCGGCAGCCGAGGCCGTTGAGCTCGCGGGGCGACCCGTGGGCCACGCGACCGCCGAGGGCCACAACCCCAAGTATCACCTCGACCACGACGAGTGGGTCTACATCTCGCAGCACCCGCACGCGTAAGTGCGAGCTCCCGCAACGCTAAAGTTGAGGGGTGAGTAAGACCGGATTTGAGCTGTTTACCGACCGCAACGTCGTCGCCATGCGCGTCAACGGTGAGTTGAAGGACCTGGCGGCCACTACGGCCGACGGCGACACTGTCGAAGCGGTGACGATTGACTCGCCCGACGGCCTCAACATCCTGCGGCACTCCGCTGCGCACGTGATGGCGCAAGCGGTGCAGAACATCAACCCGGAGGCAAAGCTCGGCATTGGTCCGCCCGTCACCGACGGCTTCTACTACGACTTCGATGTCGCCGAGCCCTTCACTCCAGAAGATCTCAAGGCGATCTCAAAGGCCATGGACCGCATTGTGCGTCAGGGCCAGCGCTTCCAGCGCCGTGTCGTCACCGAGGCCGAGGCCCGCGAAGAACTCGCGAACGAGCCGTACAAGCTCGAGCTCATTGGGATCAAGGGCGGCTCCGGCGATGCTCTCGGCAACGACAGCGAGTCCGTCGAAGTAGGCGGCGCCGAGCTGACCATCTACGACAACGTCGATGGCAAGACCGGCGAGGTCTACTGGAAGGATCTCTGCCGCGGTCCCCACCTGCCCAACACCCGAATGATCGGCAACGGCTGGTCTCTCGTGCGCAACGCCGCGGCCTACTGGCGCGGCTCGGAGAAGAACAAGCAGCTCCAGCGCATCTACGGAACCGCCTGGCCCACCAAGGACGAGCTGCGCGCTTACCAGGAGCGTCAGGCCGAAGCGGCCAAGCGCGACCACCGCAAGCTTGGCAAAGACCTCGACCTCTTCTCCTTCCCTGAGGAGATTGGCTCGGGCCTCTCGGTCTGGCACCCTCGTGGTGGCGTGATCCGCCAGGAGATCGAGCAGCACGCGCTCCGACGCCACCGCGCGGCCGGCTACACCTACGTGTACACCCCGCACATCTCCAAGGCAGACCTCTTCCTGCAGTCGAACCACCTCGTGACTTACAAGGAGGGCATGTTCCCGCCCGTTCACATGGACGAGGAACGCGATGCTGATGGCAACATCACCAAGCAGGGCGTCGACTACTACCTGAAGCCCATGAACTGCCCCATGCACATCCTGATTTACAAGGAGCGTGGACGCAGCTACCGTGACTTGCCCATGAGGCTTGCGGAGAATGGCACCGTCTACCGCAACGAGCTCTCGGGCGCGCTTCACGGGCTCACCCGCGTGCGCGGCTTCACCCAGGACGACTCTCACCTTTTCGTTACTCCTGACCAGCTTCAGGATGAGGTTGCGAAGGTTCTCGACTTTGTCGTCTCGATGCTGCGCGACTTTGGTCTCACCGAGTTCGAACTCGAGCTGTCGATGAAGGACGACCACAAAGACAAGTGGATCGGATCCGAGGAGTTCTGGGACAGCTCGACCGACGCTCTGCGCCAGGTTGCTTTGCGTAGTGGGCTCAAGCTCACCGAGGTTCCCGGCGAGGCCGCGTTCTACGGCCCCAAGATCGACCTCAAGACTCGGGATGCGATCGGCCGTACCTGGCAGCTTTCCACTGTGCAGGTCGACCCGAACCTTCCCGAGCGTTTCGACCTCGAGTTCACTGACCGCGACGGCACCAAGCAGCGCCCGATCATGATTCATCGCGCACTGTTCGGTTCGATCGAGCGATTCTTCGCGATCCTCCTTGAGCACTACGCCGGTGCGTTCCCGGTGTGGCTGTCTCCCGTGCAGGTTGTCGGCATCCCGGTGTCCGAAGAGCACGAGGACTACCTGGCATCCGTCATCCTGCAGCTGCGGGACAAGGGAGTGCGCGCCGAAATCGATACCTCGAGCGACCGCATGCAGAAGAAGATCCGCACTCACACGCTGCAGAAGGTGCCATACCAGCTGATTGCAGGGGAGCAGGATGCCGCCAACGGCTCGGTGAGCTTCCGCTTCCGTGATGGAACCCAGGAGAACGGCGTGCCGATCGCCGATGCGATTGCCCGCATCCTGGAGGCTATCGAAACGAAGGACCAGGTCTAACGTGCGCGACTACACGGGGGAGGAGCTCGGTGACGTCGAGTCATCGAGCGACTTCGCCGCTGTGCCGGATACGTTTCAGCGCCTGTGGACGCCTCACCGCATTGCCTACATCACGGGAAATTCGGAGGCGCCGCCTGCCACCGATGAGTGCCCGTTTTGTCTCGCCCCAGCTATGGACGACGAGACGGCCCTCATCGTCGCCCGGGGCGAGCACGCTTACGTTCTGCTGAACCTGTTCCCGTACAACGCCGGTCACTTGTTGGTATGCCCGTACCGACACGTCGCGACCTATGACCAGGCAACGCCGGAAGAGGTTGCCGAAATCGGTGAGCTCACCCAGATCGCGATGCGCGTTCTTACCGAGACGGCCAAAGCGCACGGCTTCAACATCGGCATGAACCAGGGCCGGATTGCCGGCGCCGGCATCGCCGAGCACCTGCACCAGCACATTGTGCCGCGCTGGGCTCAGGACTCGAATTTCTTCCCGATCATCGCTGGCACGAAGGCGGTGCCTCGGCTGCTCGGCGAGGTTCGAGAAGAGATCGCGAAGGCCTGGCCGGTGCGCTCCTAGAGGTCGGGATCCGAAACCCTGCCACTGTGCATCCTGCATAGTGGTTCACATGAAGGTCTACTCGGATTTCTCCGCACGTCGCACCGCTCAGATCATCGCGGATGTCATCGCTCTTGTCGCGATAGCTATTTTCATCTGGCTTGGCGTGACGGTGTTTCAGGTGATCGCCGCGTTCTCGCGTCTCGGGGCGGATATCGAGAACGCTGGCTCGGGATTTCGCGAGACGATGGTCGACGTGGGTGAAACCCTCGGCTCGGTGCCACTGATCGGCAGCGGCATCAGGGGACCGTTCGACCAGGCTAGCGGGGCGGGTGAGGCTCTCGAGTCTGCCGGGCAATCGGCGCAGGTCGCGGTGCATCAGGTCGCGGTCGGTGCTGGGCTTGCTGCCGCGCTAGTGCCGATCCTCTTTGTTCTTGTTGTCTGGTTCCTTCCCCGGCTGAGGTTCATCCGTCGTGCGAGCGCTGCTCAGCGTCTCGTTAGCGCGGGTGCTCCTCGTGAATTGCTCGCCTTGCGCGCCTTGACGCATCGCTCGGTGGCCGCCGTACAGGCGGTCGATTCCGACGCTCTCGCCGCGTGGCGCAGGGGCGATGCGCGGATTGTCCGCGAACTGGCCGCGCTCGAGCTGCGGGCAGCCGGCGTGCGTCTCTGAATCAAGCTCAGCGCGCCCGACCAAGGCGGCCACGAGCCGCTGGCTAGAATGGTCGTTATGTCAGGCCATTCCAAATGGGCAACCACGAAGCACCAAAAAGCGGTCAAGGATCAGCGCCGTGCTAAGTCGTTCGCCAAACTCATCAAGAACATTGAAGTCGCAGCGAAGATCGGCGGCGCCGATCTGTCGGGCAACCCGACCCTCGTCGACGCGATCCAGAAGGCAAAGAAGACTTCAGTCCCGAACGAGAACATCGACCGCGCCGTCAAGCGTGGCTCGGGTCAGCTCGGTGAAGCGGTCGACTACCTCACGATCATGTACGAAGGCTACGGCCCCGGGGGAGTAGCCCTGCTTGTCGAGTGTCTGACCGACAACCGCAACCGCGCCGCTGCCGACGTTCGCACGCTCATGAGCCGCAATGGCGGTAACCTCGCTGATCCGGGAAGCGTTGCGTACAACTTCACTCGCAAGGGCGTCATCTCGATCACGAAAACTGATGGCGTCTCTGAAGATGACATTCTGCTCGCTGTTCTGGATGCCGGCGCCGAGGAAGTCACCGACCGGGGCGCTGGCTTCGAGGTCATCACCGACACCGCTCACCTGGTAGCAAGCCGCGAGGCGCTTCAGGAGGCCGGTATCGACTACGACTCCTCCGAGGCCGAGTTCGTCCCGAACCTCACCGTCGAGGTCGACGCGGAGACGGCGCGCAAGGTCTTCAAGCTCATCGATGCTCTCGAAGAGTCCGACGACGTGCAGAACATCTACGCAAACTTCGAGCTCTCCGCCGAGGTCCAGGCCGAGCTGGACGAAGAATAACCGCAGTGATCGAGACGCCGTGACCCTGAGAGTGCTGGGCATCGACCCGGGACTCACACGGTGCGGTGTCGGCGTCGTTGATGTTGAGCCCAATCGCACGGCGACACTCGTCCATGTCCGCGTGATCAAGACGCCGCCCGAGCTTGAACTCGAGCGGCGTCTGCTCGCGATTGCGGAAGAGATCGCGGCTGTGCTCGACGAATATCAGCCGAACGCGGTTGCGATCGAGCGGATGTTTGCGCAGCACAACGTGCGCACGGTCATGGGCACGGCCCAAGCCAGCGGCGTCGCTCTGCATCTCGCGGCATCCCGTGGGCTCGCGGTCGGCCTTCACACTCCGAGCGAGGTGAAAGCTGCTGTGACCGGATACGGCTCGGCCGATAAGCGCCAGGTCGGGTCGATGGTCGCGAGAGTTCTGCGGCTCGAAAAGATTCCGGGGCCGGCCGACGCCGCTGACGCTCTCGCGATCGCCCTGTGCCACGCCTGGAAGGGACCGGCTCGCTCGGGTGCCGCATCCAGCCTGACTCCCGCCCAGGAGGCGTGGCGGTTGGCAGAGAAGTCGGCGGCCGCTCGTAGGCTGTCCTCATGATTTCTTCCGTCCGTGGCACTGTTCTGGCTGCGGTCGGAACCACCGCGATTATCGAAGTGGGAGGGGTGGGCCTGTCGGTCAACCTCACTCCGCAGCACGCCCTGTCCTTGCGTGTTGGCCACGAAACATCCGTGCGTACCGCGCTCATCGTGCGCGAAGACGATCTCTCCCTTTATGGGTTCGTGGATGCCGAAGAGCTGAGTGTCTTCGACCTGCTGCGCGGAGTAACCGGAGTTGGCCCCAAGAGTGCCATGGGTGTTCTCGCGGCGATGTCGCCGGGGGAGATCGCGCAAGCCGTCGCATCGGAAGACGACGCGGCATTCCGCAAGGTGTCCGGCATCGGCCCCAAGACGGCGAAACTCATCGTCGTTTCCCTCGCGGGCAAGCTCTTGGTGTCTGCCGCTGCACCATCGGCAACCAAGGTCATTGCCTCGAGTGTCACCGACAAGGTGACCATTGCGCTCATCGGTCTCGGTTGGCCCGAGCGGGTGGCCGCACAGGCCGTCGATGATGCGGCATCCACAGCATCCCCGACCGATCTTGCGTCCGTGCCCGTGCTGCTCCGCCTCGCGCTCGCTCAGCTTGGTCCTGCTGGTGCTTCCCAGTGAACGATGACTCCATAGTCCGTCCGGTTGCGGAATCCGAGGCGGAGATCGCCTTCGAGGGCGCGCTACGCCCGAGGTCTCTCGCCGAGTTCATCGGTCAGCGCAAAGTGCGAAGCCAGCTCGAACTGCTCCTGCAGGCCGCTGCGATGCAGAACCGCACGCCCGACCACATCCTGCTCTCCGGTCCGCCCGGACTGGGCAAGACGACCCTCGCGATGATCGTCGCTCACGAGAGCGGTCGTCCCCTGCGGATGTCGAGCGGACCCGCGATCCAACATGCCGGTGATCTTGCCGCCGTGTTGTCGTCGCTTGTTCCCGGGGAGGTGCTCTTTATCGACGAGATCCACCGGATGGCTCGCTCGGCGGAAGAGATGCTGTACCTCGCGATGGAAGACTTCCGCATCGACATCATGGTCGGCAAGGGCGCGGGAGCCACATCCATCCCCTTGGACATCGCCCCCTTCACCCTCGTGGGGGCGACAACACGAGCCGGTCTTCTGCCGAATCCTTTGCGAGACCGTTTTGGATTCACCGCTCATCTCGAGTTTTACGACGATGCCGAACTCGAGCAGGTGCTCAGTCGTGCGGCCGCGCTGCTCGACCTTGACATCGACAAGCGTGCGATCGCCGAGATTGCCGGTCGGTGCCGCGGAACTCCCCGAATCGCCAATCGTCTGTTGCGTCGTGTGCGAGACTTCGCGCTCGTGCGGGGCTCCGGTGCGGGCATCGAGGCTGTACACGCGGCTCTTGAGCTCTACGACGTCGACGCGCTGGGTCTCGATCGACTTGACCGCGCTGTGATGCAGATATTGCTCACGAGATTCGACGGGGGACCAGTCGGACTCAACACGCTCGCCGTGTCGGTTGGGGAGGAGAGCGAGACGATCGAGTCGGTTGTCGAACCCTTCCTTGTGCGGATAGGACTCATCACTCGCACACCTCGAGGACGCGTCGCTACCCGGGAGGCCTGGCGGCACTTTGCGATATCTCCGGCTAATCCCCAGGCAGCACCCAATCCGGGCCTCTTTGGGGATGACCTATAATTCAGGGATAGCCGCGCGCACACCCGCTGCAGCGCTGGCGACAATCTCCCTGTGAAAGGTATCTAATGGGTCCCCTTGAAATCGGAATGCTTGCCATTCTGGCTGTCCTCGTATTCTTCATGTTCCGCAACAGCCGCAAGACAAAGGCGAAGCAGGAAGAACTCAAGTCGAAGATCGTTCCCGGCGCCGAGATCATGACCAACTTTGGTCTGTTCGGCACGCTCGTGTCGGTAGACGAGATCTCCAACGTTGCTGAGATCGAGGTGAGCCCCGGCCAGATCGTCCGCGTGCACCGCCAGACTCTCGCGAAGGTCGTCGAGGCCGACGACATCGACCCGAACGCTCCTCGTTCGGTTGAGGAAGCCATGGCAATCGCCAATCGCGAAGAAGAAGAGCGCAACCGCGTGAAGCTCAACGAAGACTCCGCGATCGTGATGGACGAGCCTGAGTTCGGAGAGCGCACCACGTCAGCTATCGGAGACCGCACGGCATCCGCTATCGGGGATGCCGAGCCGAAGTCGTCCAAGAAGGCTGGCGAGTAGCCACTACTCTGGGGTGCTGGCCCATGTGGCCAGCACCATTCGGGTGCCCGCGTGCCGACGCACTGCTGGCCCACATAGAAAGCTGAGTTCGTAGGTGGCTAAGAACACCCCCGTCAAGAAGGCATGGCGTTCCCTCGCCTGGCTTGGCGTCATTACTGCTGCACTGGTCGGAGTTTTGGGCTACGGCGTCGCCATTGGCGAAGCGTCTTGGACACCCAAGCTCGCACTCGACCTCGAAGGCGGAACCCAGATCGTGCTGGGAGCTGAGCTTGAGAATGGCCAGACCGTCTCACAAGAGCAGCTTGCGCAGGCCGTGACGATTATCCGTGACCGCATTGACGCGGCCGGCGTATCCGAGTCTGAGGTGACCACCCAGGGCGACAGCCACGTTGTGGTGTCGATTCCCGGCACGCCAGACGACGAGACGCTCAACCGTATCCAATCGTCCGCGAAGCTCGAGTTCAGGCCAGTCATCTTCACCGATGTGGCGGCAACCTCAACAGCGGCCCCAACGCCGGAGCCGACAGACGGTGCAGAGCCCACCCCATCGCTGAACTCGACGCCGACCTCGGTGCCGACGGACGGAAGCGACCCCGCCTGGGTCACGGATGCTCTCTACGATCAGTTCCTCAACTTCGACTGCGCGTCTATCGAGGACGCGAACCTGGCGCCGGCAGACGAGCCTCTCATCACGTGTGAAGCCGATGGCAGCTACAAGTACATCCTCGGCCCGGTAGAGGTAGCTGGCTCGACGATTTCCGATGCCTCGAGCGGTCTCATCGCAAACAGCCAGGGTGCGAGCACGGGACAGTGGGGCGTGTTCATCACGTTCAACGACGAGGGAACGAAGCAGTTCGCCGACGTCACCACGCGTCTCTTCGGATTCCCGCAGTCCGACGCGCGCAACCGCTTTGCGATTGTGCTTGACGGCTCGGTCATCTCTGCTCCCACAACCCAGGGAATCATCACCGACGGTAAGCCGCAGATCAGCGGAAACTTCACGCAGGAGACGGCCAAGACTCTCGCCGATCAGCTGAAGTTTGGTGCTCTCCCCATCGGCTTCGAGACCCTGAGCAGCGAGGTCATCTCGGCCACACTTGGTTCGACCCAGCTCATCGGTGGACTCATTGCCGGCGGTATCGGGCTGCTTCTCGTCGTCATCTACTCGCTCTTCCAGTACCGCCTCTTGGGCATGGTGACGGTCGCGTCGCTCGTGGTTGCGGGTGTATTGACCTACCTGGTGATCGCGATCATGTCGTGGCGCCAGGGCTACCGGCTCTCGCTCGCGGGAGTCGCCGGTCTCATCGTGGCTATTGGATTCACGGCCGACTCGTTCATCGTGTACTTCGAGCGAATACGTGACGAACTGCGAGACGGAAGATCTCTGCCCGGGGCCGTCGAGGCGGGGTGGAAGCGTGCGCTTCGCACGATCTTCGCAGCCAAAGGCGTCAACCTGCTCTCTGCGGTCGTGCTGTATGTGCTCGCGATCGGAAACGTGCGAGGCTTCGCCTTCACGCTGGGTCTCACCACTGTCATTGACGTTCTCATCGTCATCCTCTTCACCCACCCTGTGCTGCAGCTGCTCGCGAGCACCAGGTTCTTTGCGGGCGGTCATCCCATCACCGGTCTCGACCCGAATGCTCTCGGCGCCGTGTACCGCGGTCGGGCGCAGTTCCGCGCTCCCATTGCGCAGAACGCGAAAGCGGGAGCGAGCCGTGAGGCACAGAAGAGGCAGACCATTGCCGAGCGAAAGGCCGCAGAACTTGCGGGTTCTTCCACCGATGCACGCACCGAGGGGAAGGACTCCTGATGGCCGGCAACTTCACTAAGTTCGGAAACGATCTTTACACTGGCGAACGCTCGATCAACTTCGTTGGTCGTCGCAAGATTTGGTACACCGTTGCCGCGATCATGCTTGCGCTCTCCGTTGTCCTGCCGATCCTTCGCGGCGGCTTCGTCCTCGGTATCGAGTTCCGCGGTGGATCCGAGTTCCAGGTGTCCGATGTTGCTGAACTCGATCAGCAGAAGGCAACGGATGCCGTCGTCGCGGTGCACCCGGAGTCGTCTCCGCGAGTTTCCGTGGTTGGTGCCGACTCGCTTCGTGTGCAGACCGAGCAGCTGAGCTCCGACGAGACGAAGGAAGTTCAAAAGTCTCTAGCGACAGCGTTTGACGTGCCAGTCGAGCAGGTCACTGCATCCTTCGTCGGTCCGACGTGGGGCGCAGACATTACGGGAGCAGCGATCCGCGCGCTTGTTGTGTTCGTGCTTCTCGCCGCGGTGCTCATGGCGCTCTACTTCCGCACCTGGAAGATGTCGGTTGCCGCAATCGTCGCGCTGCTCCACGACATCGTGATCACCGCGGGTATCTACGGTGCACTGGGCTTCGAGGTGACTCCCGCCGCGGTCATCGGATTCCTCACGATCCTCGGGTTCTCGTTGTATGACACCGTCGTGGTGTTCGACAAGATCCGAGAAAATACGGCGGAGGACAACCTCGCATCACCGAGAACATTCGGCGAATCCGTGAACCTCGCGGTCAACCAGACCCTGGTGCGCTCCATCAACACCGGTGTGGTTGCGGCTCTGCCTGTGGCGGCGATCCTCTTCATCGGGTCGTTCGTGCTTGGAGCGGGAACCCTGCGAGACATCGCTCTTGCGCTGTTCGTCGGAATCATCATCGGAACGTACTCGACGATCTTCGTCGCTGCTCCGCTCTACGCGCAGCTGCGTGAGAACGAGCCGGCCATCCTCGCGCACACCAAGAAGCTCGAGGCCACCCGCACTCCGAGCGTCAAGTAGCCCATGGAACCCGTCCTGCCCGAGGTGGATGCCGCCACGGCTATCGATCGTGTCGCGGCGGGTTCCTGGCTCCTCGACGTTCGCGAGCAGCAGGAGTGGAACACTGGCCACGCACCCGATGCCCACCTGGTGCCCATGTCGGAGATCCAGAACCGTCTCGACGAGGTTCCCAGCGACGTCGAGGTCATCGTGATCTGTCACAGCGGGGGTCGCTCGCTGAGCGTCACGGACTACCTCGTGCGGGAGGGCCGGAATGCGGTCAACCTGCGCGGCGGGATGATCGCGTGGCATTCCGCTGGTGGCGAGATCGACATCGACTAGATCGAGCGCGATCTAGGATGAGGGTGGAGGTGCAGTGAGTGACTGAGACGACACAAAACACCGCTTCGTTGCGCACGCTCCTGCCCCGCCTTTTCTCGCGAGCACAGCCCGCTGGAGCCGTCGACCGGCTGATTAAGACGGTCAGAGCGCACCACCCGAAGGCCGACACGGCGCTTATCGAGCGCGCGTACGCCGCCGCCGAGCGAGCCCATCGTGGCCAGCAGCGCAAGAGCGGCGAACCGTACATCACGCATCCCGTCGCTGTCGCGCAGATCCTGGCGGATCTCGGCATCGGCGCGAAGACCGTTGCTGCCGCGCTCCTGCACGACACCGTCGAGGACACCGAGTACACACTTGATCTGCTTCGTGCCGACTTCGGCGACGAGATCGCGATGCTCGTAGATGGCGTCACCAAGCTCGACAAGGTCAAGTACGGCGACAGCGCTCAGGCCGAGACTGTTCGCAAGATGATCGTGGCGATGTCGAAAGACATCCGTGTGCTCATCATCAAGCTTGCTGACCGGCTCCACAATGCGCGCACGTGGGGTTTTGTTGCCGAGACCTCAGCGAGCCGCAAGGCGCAAGAAACGCTCGAGATCTACGCGCCACTCGCGCACCGCCTGGGTATCCAGGCCATCAAGCTCGAGCTCGAAGACCTCTCCTTCGCCGTGCTTCACCCCAAGCTCTACGTCGAGATCGAGAGTTTGGTTCGCCAGCGCACTCCGCAGCGCGAGGAGTTTGTGCAGCAGGTTATCGATGCGGTGAGTGATGACCTCAAGGCTTCCAAGATCAAGGGGATTGTCGCAGGGCGCCCGAAGCAGTACTACTCGATCTACCAGAAGATGATTGTTCGCGGTCGTGAGTTCGACGAGATCTATGACCTCGTCGGTATTCGGGTTCTCGTGAACTCCGTTCGTGACTGCTACGCCGTTCTCGGATCGATCCACGCGAGGTGGAATCCGATCCCCGGTCGGTTCAAGGACTACATCGCGACCCCCAAGTTCAACCTCTACCAGTCGCTTCACACGACGGTCATCGGCCCTCATGGACGTCCCGTTGAGTTGCAGATCCGCACGCAGGAGATGCACCAACGCGCCGAGTTCGGTGTGGCCGCGCACTGGAAGTACAAGGATCGCGTCAACGGTGGCAAAGACAGTGCGTCTGGTGCGCTGCGCGACGATGCCGACATGGCATGGCTCGCGCACATCACCGACTGGCAGGCCGAGACAGAAGACCCGGGGGAGTTCCTCGACTCGCTGCGCTTCGAGATCGGTGCCAAAGAGGTCTACGTGTTCACGCCTCAGGGAAAGGTCATCGGCCTTCCCGCCGGCGCGACCCCCGTGGACTTCGCGTATGCCGTGCACACCGAGGTTGGCCATCGCACGATGGGTGCCAAGGTCAACGGTCGACTCGTGCCGCTCGAGACGGCGCTGACAAGCGGAGACTCCGTCGAGGTTTTCACTTCGAAGAACCCCGATGCGGCACCGAGCCAAGACTGGCTGAACTTCGTCAAGAGCACTCGGGCACGCAACAAGATCCGCGCCTGGTTTACTAAGGAACGCCGCGACGAAGCGATCGACCAGGGTAAGGATGCGATCGCGCGCGCTATGCGCAAGCAGAACCTGCCGCTGCAGAAGCTCATGAGTCAGGATTCGTTCGCCGAGGTGGCATCGCAGATGCGATACGACGACGTCACAGCGCTCTACGCCGCGGTGGGCGAAGGCCATATCTCGACCCAGTCGGTGATCGAGAAGGTTCTCGCGCTGCTGCGCACCGAGGGCGAGACCGAGGACGCGGACATCGAGTTCGCACCCAAGGGCCGCAGTCGGGCGCTCAAGAACAGCGATTCAGGTGTTCTCGTGCGCGGTGCGCCCGACATCCTCGTGAAGCTCGCCAAGTGCTGTACGCCGGTTCCAGGGGATGAGATCGTCGGCTTCGTGACGCGAGGCGCGGGCGTTTCCGTGCACCGAAGTGACTGCAAGAACGTGCAATCGCTTCTTCAGGAGCCTGAGCGCATCATCGATGTCGAGTGGGCGGCAACATCGAAGAGCGTGTTCCTCGTGCAGATCCAGGTCGAGGCCCTTGATCGCGCTGGGCTACTCTCGGACGTGACTCGCGTGCTGAGCGAGAACCACGTCAACATTCTGTCCGCGACCGTATCGACCTCAAACGAGCGTCTCGCGCTCAGCCGCTTCGTCTTCGAGATGGGTGACACCACGCATCTCGATCGTGTGCTGAATGCTGTGCGACGCATTGACGCCGTCTACGACGTGTACCGCGTCAACTCCGGCTAGCGATAGATCCGGCTGGCTCGGGCGAACGTTCTGAATTCGGGAGCGCGCAAGCCGTTTAGCCGGCAGCTTGTGTCGAGTGTCGAGGTATGCCTCGACATCGGACCGATCGAAACTGCCGACTGTCATTAGCCGGCCGAGAATCTGTCGCTCGTGTTTCGTCCACCGTGAGCTGAAGCGGGCCAGATCTACGGCCGTGCGTAGCGGGCTCGTCACGCTGAGCCTGCCGAGAACTGCGAGTTCGGAGTCTTCTAAAACAACCTCACGCACTTGCATGGCACCGGAGGTTGGATGACCTACTCGCGCGTCGAGACGCACGCAGAACTGCGGTTGTCCCGGTGGAGCATCCAGAGCTCCCCAGATCCAGGCGGCCGAGAGCTGTTCGGGGATGAGGCGTTCGGGCATGCCCCGCGTCACGAGGAAGGCTCGATGAAGAGGACTGAGGATCTCGTCAACGGGGCAGAACCCCCAGCCCACACCGAACAGCTCGCCGTCTAGTCGCGCCGCAAGAAGCTCGGGATGCGGCAAGTCGCTGGTCGAAAGAACGAGGGGCAGTGCGCGGGGCATCTGCCAATATTCGCTCGCCAGCCACCACGGCTCGGCTCACGTGCACCTAAGCGGTGCAGTTCTGAGCCCTGTGGAAAATCGCTACTTGCCGAGTGCGCCGAGCCACGCCTTGCGAGCGTCCAACGCTTCTTGAGCCGACTGAATCTTCTTCTTGTCGCCGCCCGCCTTCGCGTCTTCAAGCTCGCGTTCGAGCTTCGCGATAGCGTCGGCAAGCTGGCCTGCGAAGCCCTCGGAGCGCTGCTGGCGCTCGGGGTTGTTGCGCTGCCAGTGATCTTCGTCGAGCTTGCGAACAGCCGTCTCGACCTTGCGGAGCCGATCTTCGATGGTCTTGACCTTGTCGCGCGGGACCTTGCCGATGGCATCCCAGCGTGTCTGAATCGACAGCAGCGCTGACTTGGCCTTGGCCCGGTCGGTCTCGGCGAGCAGAGGTTCGGCCTCCGTGAGCAAGGCGAGCTTGAGCTCGAGGTTGGCCTCGAACTCGACGTTGTCGATGGCCTCGATCTCGGTCTTGGCGTTGTAGAGAACGTCGCCGGCGTCCTTGAACTTCGCCCAGAGAGCGTCGTCAACCTTTTTGCCGGCGCGACCCGCGAGTTTCCACTGGTCGAGGAGAGCGCGGTACGCCGGGATGCCGTTCGCGCCTTGCGAGGCCAGCGCCTCGGCCTTCTCGACGAGCGCCTGCTTGGCGGCACGAGCATCTTTGTGCGTGCTGTCGAGCTCGGCGAAGAACGCCTTACGGTGAGTGTCGATGGTCGTGCGAGCAGCGCGGAATCGCTTCCAGAGCTCGTTCGCCTCGTTCTTGGGGAGTCGCGGGCCATCGGCCTGGTGCTTTTGCCAGCGCGCGAAGATCTCGTCAATCGCGGCGGTGACCTGCTTCCACTGCGCCTTCGCGGGGTCCTGGGCGGCGATTGCCTCCGCCTCGGCAACGAGCGCCTCACGCTCAACGATCGCGGCAGCAACAGCGGCCTTGGTCTCTTCTGACTGCTTCTCGGTGAGTTCGGTGACTGTGCCGCCGAGTGCTTCGAGCCTGGTCTGCAGAGCGGCAAGGTCACCAACGGCATTGGCGCCAGCAACGGATGCGGTCAAGGTCTTCACGGCCTTGGCCACGTCTGCCGCGGGAGCGCCACGCTTCGTACGCTGCTCAAGCAGGGTTACCTGTCCGGCGAGTTCTGTGAACTTGCGCTCGAAATAGGCCAGAGCCTCTTCTGCGCTGCCGTCCGGGTACTGCCCGACGGCACGTTCGCCGGTTGCCTCGCGTACGAAGACGGTACCCGTCTCGTCAACGCGGCCCCATGGAGCCTTCTCGTCTGTCAACTGATTCACCCTTATCGAAGATCTGCCCGGGCGTACGCACGAGCACAAGTCAGCCTATTGCAACCGATGATTCGGCCGCGGGCTGTTACTGGATTGTGAAGCTCGTGATGGTCGTCGGTGTGACCGGGGTTCCCTTGTCATCAGCAACGCCTGCGTCGGTGATCTGGGTCTTCAGATCCTCGAGTCCGCTTGTTACCTGACCCACGACCGTGTATCCACCCGCTGTGTCGTTCGGGAGCGTCGCGTCGCTAAAGACGATGAAGAACTGGTGGTCGTTACTGAACGCGTTGTCGCCGACGCGTGCCATGGCGATGGTGCCCGCTGGGTAGAGACCGTCCGCTGGTGCGTTCTCAATGGGGCCGAATGCATACGCGGGATCGGGTGAGCCGTCGCCGGTGAGCGAGCCGCACTGCAGCAGACCCGCACTTTCGGACGAGAGCAGCCGGTGGCAGGTCTTGCCATCGAAGTATCCACTCTGGGAGTCCTGGATGAGCGACGACACGGCCTGCGGCGCCGTGGCTCCGTCGAGCTGGATGCCGAGAGCAACGTTGTTGAGCGTGATCGCGCCCGTCCACACCCGGTTCTCCGCGAGACCCGGGTCGGGCACGTTGCCAACGTTCGCTCCCGCCGCCGGAGTTTCTGTCGGGGTGGGAGTGGACGACGCCGTGGGCTCTGGCGTCGGCGTGCCAGGGCCGCCGTTGAAGTAGAAGAGTTGCGCGACGGTGGCGAGGGCTGCTACGACCACGATCGCCCCAATCGCAAACCAGTTGTCGCGCTTGCGTCGAGCGACACTCGCGTCGTGCACAGACTGACGCGCGTTGTAGCGCCTCAGTCGTTCCCGTGCCTCGCGCGCTTCGCGTTCAGAGTTCTTGCTCGGTGACACGGGTGCTCCTCGAAACTTAGCTGTGGGGTCAATGAACTTTACGGTGCGGCGGGAATCGCGGCCAAACCGGTGACGGTGGTCGGGGTTACGATTGCGCCTATGACTGCCCAGCCTGGCCTACGCAGTGGGGCTACTCCGCTCGCTGTGCGCATGAGACCTCAAAGTCTCGAGGAAATTGCCGGGCAGAAGCACCTTCTGACACCGGGTTCACCGCTCGTGAGTCTCGCCTCGGATAAAACGGGGGAGCAGGGGTCGGTATCCATCATCTTGTGGGGACCTCCCGGCACAGGTAAGACGACTCTCGCGAAGACGATCGCCCACAGTTCCGGCCGCAAATTTGTTGAGCTATCCGCGGTGACGGCGGGCGTTCGGGATGTGCGGCAGGTCATGGAAGAGGCGCTATCCAGCCGCGACCTCTACGGACTCACGACGGTGCTCTTTCTCGACGAGATCCATCGCTTCACCAAAGCCCAGCAAGATGCGCTTCTTCCCGGAGTCGAGAACGGCTGGGTCATCCTCATTGCCGCGACCACGGAGAATCCGTCATTCTCTGTTATCGCTCCGCTTCTCTCTCGCTCGCTGCTTCTCACCCTCGAGCAATTGGGGGAGGAGGATCTCGGGCTGCTCATTGACCGAGCGCTCACGGAGCCCCGCGGCTTGGGCGGAGCGGTCGAGCTCGATCCCGAGGCTCGAGCCGCCATCATCCGTCTCTCGTCTGGGGACGCCCGCCGCGCGCTCACGGCACTCGAAGCATCCGCTCTCGCAGCGAGCTCATCGACCGAGGACGATGCCAAGCCCGTCATCACGACCGAGGTCGTCTCGATCGCGGTTGATCGCGCGCTGCTGCGCTACGACCGACAGGGTGACGAGCATTACGACGTCATCAGCGCGTTCATCAAGTCGGTTCGCGGGTCAGACGTGGATGCGGCGCTTCACTACCTCGCGAGGATGATTGAGGCAGGCGAAGACCCCCGCTTCATCGCCCGGCGCGTGATCATCTCCGCGGCCGAGGACATTGGTATGGCCGATCCCCAAGCGCTCGTCATAGCCATGGCCGCCGCAGACGCGGTTCAACTCATTGGTATGCCCGAAGGGCGCATTCCTCTCGCCGAGGCAGTCGTGTATCTCGCCACTGCACCCAAGTCCAACTCCGCGTACATGGCCCTGGATGCGGCGATCGCGGACGTACGTGCGGGCAAGATCGGCCGCGTCCCCAAACATCTGCGAGACGCCCACTACCCGGGGGCAAAGCGACTTGGGCACGGCAAGGGCTACAAGTACGCTCACGATGCTTCGTTTGGTGTCGCGGAGCAGCAGTACCTGCCCGACGAGCTCAGGGGAACGACGTATTACACCCCCACGAACAACGGCAACGAACGTGATGTGTCTGCCCGGCTAGAGAAGCTGCGCGCAATCATTAGCGGCGTTCCTCTCGCCCGACCCGACACAGCCACGAGCGGTACTACCGCAAGTGACGAGTCGTGATAGTCTGGTCGCTGCCTAAGGCCCAGATTTTCGCGCGCGGCTGCAACGAAATCATCGGTCTAGAAGCAACAGGTCTGTAGCCGACCACTGCTTCGCAGGTCATCCCTCTACTTTCACCGGCAGGTTTTGCGCGGCGCATGCGTGCTCGCGAGCCGTCGGAAACCACTTTTCACTCTGACAGTAAGGAACCCGTGTCTACTAAGTCACGTACTCGTAGCAAGACCCGCCTTTCGCGCGCTCTGGGCATTGCCCTGACCCCGAAGGCAGCCAAGTACCTCGAGAAGCGTCCGTACGCTCCGGGTGAGCACGGCCGCACCAAGCGCAAGCAGGACAGCGACTACGCCGTTCGTCTGCGTGAGAAGCAGCGTCTACGCGCCCAGTACGGCATCCGCGAGGCTCAGCTCAAGATTCAGTTCGAGGAAGCCCGCAAGGCTGCCGGCCTGACCGGTGAGAACCTCGTTGAGCAGCTCGAGATGCGTCTCGACGCCATCATCGTTCGCTCGGCAATCGCTCGTACCACCGCGCAGGCTCGCCAGATGATCGTGCACCGTCACATCCTCGTCGACGGCCAGCTCGTTGACCGCCCGTCGTTCCGCGTGAAGCCGGGCCAGCTCGTTCACGTCAAGCCGCGCAGCGAGGGCATGGAGATCTTCCAGGTCGCCGCCGCCGGTGGTCACGTCGACGTTCTGCCGAAGACCCCGGGTTACCTCGAGGTCGAGATCGACAAGCTTCAGGCACGTCTCGTGCGTCGCCCCAAGCGCGCCGAGGTCCCCGTGACCTGTGAAGTTCAGCTCGTCGTCGAGTACTACGCAGCTCGCTAGTCTCACGACTGGTTTACCAAGAGGGTCACGGTTCGCCGTGGCCCTCTTGTCGTTAAACGAAGGCAATCACGCAATAGGCTTTCAGCTGGACGAAAGGGCATCTCGTGACTGGTGGCGACATTGCAGGACTCATCGCGGCGGGAGTGTTCGCGGTGCTCGTGGGACTTCTCGCGATTCCACTCGTGAAACTCGGGCGCGTGTTCGACGAGACGAGCTCGGCAATCCGCGGCGTGAGCGAGAACGTGACTCCAATGCTCGAAGAAGCAACGACGACGATCAGCGAGACCAATAAGCAACTCGCGCGAGTGGATGCCATCACCTCGAGTGTCGAGGAAGCAACGGGCAACGTCTCCGCGCTCGTCGCGCTCTTCGCCGCCACCCTCGGAGGGCCGCTCATCAAGGTCGCCGGATTCTCCGCTGGGGTACGTGCCGCAATCGTCAGCCTTCGCCCCGGACGTAAGCCCACGTCGAAGCCGCGTGGCACGAAGTAAGCTGGAATGCGGTGGACGCTCCACCCTCATTTACTCACGGAGGAATCATGAAGGGCGCATTTCTACTTGTCGTCGGTATCGCGGCCGGCTTCGTCATCGCTCACCAGGTGGCGAAGACGCCAGAAGGCAAGCGGTTTTTCGCCGATGTCGACAACAAGGCTCGTGAGTTCAGCGACGCGGTAGTCGACGGATACAAGGAGCGCGAGTCTGAGCTCCGTGCCGCCGTGGCCGAAGCCGAGAGCGTTATCGCCGACCTGACGAAGCGCGCCAACTAGCCTTCGCCTCGGCAACTATCACCGGGGCACGCCCCATTTCTTCATCTACCCCGGGAACACCCATGCAGACTGCTGACATCCAGAACCGCTGGCTCAACTACTTCGGCGATCGTGGCCACACGATTGTGCCGTCCGCCTCACTGGTCAGCGACGATCCCACGCTGCTTTTCACCGTCGCGGGCATGGTTCCCTTCGTTCCCTACCTCACTGGACTCGTTCCTTCCCCGTACCCGCGCGCAACCAGTGTTCAGAAGTGCATCCGCACCCTCGACATTGAGGAAGTCGGCAAGACGCCTCGGCACGGCACGTTCTTCCAGATGAACGGCAACTTCTCGTTCGGCGATTACTTCAAGGAAGAAGCAATCGAGTACGCCTGGGAGCTGCTCACCTCGAACGAGAGCGCCGGCGGCCTCGGGTTCGATGAAAAAGACCTGTGGGTCACTGTCTATAAGGACGACGACGACGCCGTCAACTTCTGGAAGAAGACCGCGGGACTACCCGACGAGCGCATCCAGCGTCTCGACATGGACACGAACTACTGGTCGACCGGCCAGCCCGGTCCCGCCGGTCCTTGCTCCGAGATCTTCTTCGACCGCGGCCCCGAGTACGGAATCGACGGAGGTCCGGCCACCGACGACGACCGCTACGTCGAGATCTGGAACCTCGTCTTCATGCAGTACCTGCGCGGCGAGGGACAGGGGAAGAACTTCGAGATCCTCGGAGAACTCCCCAAGAAGAACATCGACACGGGCATGGGCATGGAGCGCGTCGCGTTCATCAAGCAGGGCGTGCAGAACATGTACGAGATCGACCAGGTGCGCCCCGTGCTCGATAAGGCTGCGGAGCTCTCCGGTCGCAGGTACGGCGCCAACCACGACGACGACGTGCGGATGCGTGTCATCGCCGACCACGTTCGCTCGAGCCTCATGCTCATGTCTGACGGAGTCAGCCCCAGCAACGAGGGCCGCGGGTACATCCTGCGCCGCCTCATGCGACGCAGCGTTCGCGCAATGCGCCTCCTGGGAGTCGAAGAAGCGACGTTCGGCGAGCTGTTCCCGGCATCCCGCGACGCCATGAAGGCCGCGTACCCCGAGGTCTCAAGCGACTTTGATCGCATCTCGCGGCTCGCGAACGCGGAGGAAGAAACCTTCCTTCGCACGCTTGCGTCGGGAACGACGATCCTTGACGTCGCCGTTGCTCGCACGCAGCAGGCCGGCCACAAGGAGCTTCCGAGCGACACGGCATTCCTGCTTCACGACACCTTCGGCTTCCCGATCGACCTCACGCTCGAGATGGCGGAAGAAGCTGGCCTCTCGGTCGACCGTGACGCGTTCGACGCGCTCATGAACCACCAGCGCACAATCGCCAAGGCCGACGCCAAGTCAAAGAAGCAGCACCTCGCCGACCTCTCGGTCTACAGCGAGTTCCGTGCGCAGGGTGAGACCGTCTTCACCGGCTACGACTACCTGACGACCGACTCCACGATTCTCGGACTCATTGTCGATGGCGCGTCGGTCACGAAGGCCGTCGCTGGCGACATCGCCGAGGTCATCCTCGCCGAAACCTCGCTCTACCCCGAGTCCGGTGGACAGGAAGCCGACGCCGGCACGATTGTGGGAGTCGGCTACGAGCTCGAAGTGCTCGATGTGCAGCGCCCCGTCAAGGGCCTCGTGAGCCACAAGGTGCAGGTCACGAGCGGTGAAGTGGGCGTGGGGGATGCCGCAACCAGTGTCGTTGACCCCGAATGGCGCCGCGGAGCCACGCAGGCTCACTCCGCAACTCACCTCATTCACGCCGCGCTTCGCCAGATCCTCGGCCCGGAGGCGCACCAGTCCGGTTCGTACAATAAGGCCGGGTACATGCGACTCGACTTCTCGTGGAACCAGGCGCTGTCTGCCGCGACGAAGAGCGAGATCGAAGAGGTCGCGAACAACGCCGTGCGGGACAACCTCGAGGTCACCACTCGCATCCTGCCGCTCGACGAAGCCAAGGCACTCGGCGCGATGGCCCTGTTCGGCGAGAAGTACGGTGACTCGGTGCGTGTTGTCGAGATCGGTGGCCCCTGGTCACTGGAGCTCTGTGCGGGCACCCACGTGACTCGCTCGTCCGAGATCGGTCTCATCAACCTCATTGGCGAATCCTCGGTCGGATCGGCCAACCGTCGCGTCGAGTCGCTTGTCGGGCTCGATGCCTTCCGCGACCTCGCCACGGAGCGCGCAATCGTCTCGCAGCTCACGTCGAGCCTCAAGACCCCGCGCGAACAGCTTCCCGATCGCATTGCCGAGCTCATGGCCGACCTCAAGGCGGCCGAGCGCAAGATTGCTCAGTTCGAAGCGGGTCAGCTCGCAGAGCGTGTTCCCGCTCTCGTCGCAACCGCGACCCGGGCGGGCAACGCCCTTCTCGTGAGCGAGAACGTGGGCTCGGTCGCGTCGAGCGATGATCTGCGCAGCCTCGTGATGTCGGTGCGCGAGCGTCTGGGTTCAGAGGCGGCCGTTATTGCTCTCGCTGGAGATGTCTCGGGTAAACCCGCGGTCATCGTGGCGACAAACGAGGCGGCACGTTCCGCCGGCCACAAGGCCGGCCAGCTTGCCAAGACCGCGGCCGGAGTTCTCGGCGGCGGCGGTGGCGGCAAGGACGATATCGCGCAGGGCGGCGGCTCGGATGTATCGGCAATTGGCGCCGCACTCTCCGCGATTTCCGCGGCGGTCGCGAAGTAGCGTGCGGTCCGGCGTTCGTCTCGGCATCGATGTGGGCAAGGCCCGCATCGGTGTAGCGCGGAGCGACTTTCACGGGATGCTCGCGACCCCCGTCGAGACTGTGGCGCGGGGTGCTGGCGACCTCGCTCGTATCCGCGCAATCGCCGAGGAACTTGACGCAACGGAGATTGTTGTCGGTTTGCCGCTCGCGCTGTCCGGGAACGAGACGGCCTCGACAGCGGATGCGCGAGAGTTCGCGGGGGAGATCGCAGCCCTCGCAATCGCACCCGTGCGTCTTGTCGACGAACGGCTCTCGACGGTCTCCGCGCACTCCGCGCTCAGGGCGTCCGGACGCAACGCGAAGAACTCACGCTCAGTGGTTGATCAGGTGGCTGCCGTGATAATTTTGCAACACGCCCTCGACTTTGAACGCTCGGCCGCCGCGGCCCCAGGCGCTCTCGTCGAACCGGACGAAGGACTCTAGTTGTCACAAGAACCGAGCTGGGACGACATTTTCGCTGCCCAGTCAACTGATCCGCAAGCCGCGCCGACGCGGCCCGAGGCCAGAGATGCAGGTGCCCCGGCCGACAGAGCCTCAACGCCAGCGCTTCCCGGTAGTCGTCGGGAGATGCGCGAGGCAGAAGCTCGGCGAGCGGCAGCAGGCAGTGGCGCTCCAGGCTCGGGCGGTTCCGGTTCCGGTGGCGGACGCGGCGGTTATCGCGAGCCGCGTGACCCTCGCCCTAAGAAGAAGCGCAAGCTCCTCTGGCTCAAGATCACGCTGCCGATAGTCCTGGTGCTGGGCGTCGGCGGAGGGTTGGCCGCGTTCGCGTGGACCAATTACGAAGAGCAGGTTCGGGAACTTCTCGGCTGGCAGCTGCCCAGTGACTACGAGGGCACGGGCAACGGCGAAGAGGTGGTCGTCACGATCAACAGCGGCGACATCGGCTCTGACATCGCTCAGACCCTTCACGACGACGGCGTCACGATGACCTTTGACGCGTTCTACGACCTGCTGCTGGGACTCGACACCGACCCCGGATTCCTTCCGGGAAATTACTCTCTCCAGAAGGAGATGAGCGCCCAGTCGGCTCTCGACGCGCTTCTTGACCCCGCCAATAAGGTGACGGATCGACTGCTCATCACCGAGGGAACGGTGCTGCCGGACACCCTGGAGATCATCGCGGAGACGACAGGTATCCCGCTCGAAGACGTGCAGGCTGCGTCGACAGACCTGGCCTCATACGGTCTCCCTGCCGAGGCCCCGACCCTCGAGGGCTACCTGTTCCCCGCGACCTACACGCTCGACGGCGGACAGTCTGCTCACGACATCCTGCAGCTCTTGGTCAACACGACCTTCGAGCACCTGGATGCCGCGGGTGTCGCCGTCGAGGACCGCCACAAGGTCCTCACGATGGCGGCGCTCATCCAGCGGGAAGCCGGACCGAACCAGGACGACTTCTACAAGATCTCGCGTGTCTTCACGAACCGGCTTGAACAGGGCATCAATCTTCAGTCCGACGCGACTGTCGCCTACGGTGCGGACACTCTGCACACCGTCTGGACGACGGATGAGGACCGCGAAAACGCCGAGAACAAATACAACACGTACGCGAATCCGGGACTGCCTATCGGTCCGATCGGGGCGGCCGGCGACCTCGCTATAGACGCTGCTCTGCATCCAGCAGACGGTCCCTGGCTGTTCTTCGTCCCGATCAACCTGGCTACAGGAGAGACCGTGTTCTCCGAGACGGCCGAGGAGCACGAAGCGGCCGTTGAAGTGCTGCGCGAATGGTGCGACGCCAGCGCAGAGAACTCCAGCTACTGTGAGTGATCCGGCGCTCCGGCGTCGGCTCGCTGTGCTGGGTTCGCCCATCTCGCACTCGAAGTCGCCCGTCATCCAGCGCGCTGCGTTCGAGGTGCTCGGTCTCGACTGGAGCTACGGAGCGGTCGAGATGACCGGCGACGGCCTAGCCTCGTTCATCGAGGGCCTCGATGACACGTGGCGTGGGCTGTCGCTCACGATGCCGCTCAAGCGCGACGTGATCCCGTTACTCGCGCGACGCCACGAACTCGTCGATCTTGTGGGCGGAGCGAACACGGTTCTCTTCACCGATGAAGGCCTCAGCGGTTTTAATACCGACGTGCAGGGCGCGGTGACATCGTTCGCGGATGTCGGCGTCACTCACCTCGATTACGTGCACATTCTGGGTGCGGGGGCGACGGCATCCTCTCTTCTCGTCGCGGTCGCGCAGCTCGGTGCGACGCGAGTGACGGTGTCGGCGCGCACGCCAGAGAAAGCGGCGGGTCTCGTCGACATTGGGCGTCAGCTCGACGTCGAGGTCACGCCGCGCGAGTGGGGCGTAACCGATCGCTCGCTCGTTATCCCTGACGCGGTCATTTCCACTCTTCCCGGGGGCGCGAACGATATGACGTTTGCCGAGCCTATTCGCGAACGTTCGGTGCTGTTCGACGTCGCGTACGACCCGTGGCCCAGCGCACTCGCGCAGTCGTGGGGCGAGGTGGGTGGCACCGTAATCTCCGGGCTCGATCTGCTCATCAATCAGGCAGTTGGGCAATTGCGGATCTTCGTGGGCAGTGACCTCGACGCAACGCTGCCCGACGAGACCGCCATCGTGAGCGCGATGCGGGCCGCCATCCTCTGAGCCCGGCGCTTCGACAAGCTCAGCGACCGGCGAAGCCATCCCGGCGAGTCGAGCTCGGTCGCTGAGCTCGTCGAAGCGGCGCCCGCTGACCGAAACACCCCCACTGCCTGTGGGAGGATTGCACAATGCTTCGTTGGTTGACGGCTGGTGAGTCGCACGGTCCAGAACTGGTTGCCATCCTTGAGGGGATGCCTGCCGGGGTTTCAATTTCTCCTGAGCAGATTCAGGAAGACATGCACCGCCGCTCTCTCGGCTATGGACGCGGTGCCCGCATGAAGTTCGAACAGGACGCGCTCAGCATCAGTGGCGGCATCCGCTTCGGCAAGACCATGGGCAGCCCGATCGCGCTGCGCATCGGTAACACCGAGTGGCCGCGGTGGGTGGATGTCATGAGCGCGACTCCGGTCGACCTCGAGACCCTGCCCAAGGGCCGCGGCGCCGCTCTCACTCGCCCCCGTCCCGGCCATGCCGACCTCGTGGGAATGCAGAAGTACGACTTCGAGGAAGCTCGCAACGTGCTGGAGCGCGCAAGCGCCCGTGAGACCGCCGCTCGTGTGGCACTTGGAGCGGTTGCGCGCTCGTTCCTTTCCGGACTGGGCATTGAGCTGGTGAGCCACACGCTGTCCATCGGCACGGTTCGCGTGCCGGAAGGATCCGCCTTGCCGCGATTCGAGGATGTCGCTGCGCTCGATGCTGATCCGCTGCGCTGCTTCGATAAAGCCACAAGCGATGCGATGGTTGCCGAGGTTGATCGCGCCCACGACGATGGAGACACGCTCGGTGGGGTCGTCGAGGTTCTCGCTTACGGACTACCCCCGGGACTCGGCTCGTACACGCACTGGGATCGTCGTCTCGATTCCCAGCTCGCGGCCGCTCTCATGGGCATCCAGGCGATCAAGGGTGTTGAGGTCGGCGACGGCTTCGCGACCGCGGCCCGCCGGGGATCCGAGGCTCACGACGAGCTGGTCCAGAGCGACGAGGGAATCGCTCGCCTGAGCGATCGCGCCGGCGGAACCGAGGGCGGGATGAGCACGGGAACGCTTCTTCGCGTCAGCGCGGCGATGAAACCGATCTCCACAGTTCCGCACGCGCTGAGGACGGTTGATGTCGCGACGGGCGGTGCAGCAGAAGCGCACCACCAGCGGTCGGACGTCTGCGCGGTCCCCGCGGCTGGCGTTGTAGCCGAAGCGATGGTTGCTCTCGTGCTCGCGAACAGCGTGCTCGAGAAGTTCGGGGGAGACTCCCTGGGCGAAACCAAACGGAATCTCGACGCGTACCTCGCAGCCATCCCCGATGCCCTCACCACGGCGCGGTCCTCGCACAGTGAGTAATTCAGCGCTGGTCGTTCTTATTGGCGCGCCTGGTGCTGGCAAGACTCGCACCGGCAAACGCCTCGCGCGCATCTTGGGCGCGCCCCTCATCGACACTGACAAACTCATTGTCGAAGAACACGGCCCGATCTCCGAGATCTTTGCGACTTATGGCGAACCGCATTTCCGTGCCCTCGAGCGCGCTGCTGTCGTGCGGGCGCTCGGCGAGCCCGCCATCGTCACGCTTGGCGGCGGTGCTGTGCTCGACACCGACACTCAGTCGGATCTGAAGTCGCTCCCCGTGGTGCAGCTCACCGTGAGCAAGGAGGCCGTCGCGTCCCGAATCGCGGGAGACAAGCGTCCTCTCCTCGCTTCGGGAGGCGTGGATGCCTGGGCAAGCCTCGTTGCGGTGCGCCAGCCCATCTATGACGCGATCTCGGACTTGACCATTGACACATCACACCAGCCCCTCGAGGGCGTGGCGACACAGATCGCCCACTGGCTAGAGACGGAGCACGCATGAGTGAGACGACGGTCATCCCGGTAACGGGGAATGACCCATACGACATCACGATCGGTCGTGGGCTTCTCGCGAATCTTTCCGAGCAAATCGGCACGCGCGTCGCGAAGGTGCTCATCGTTCACCAGCCGAGCCTCGGTGCCAAGGCCAACGCGCTGCGGGACTCTCTCGCCGAGCGCTACGAGGTCTACCTGGCCGAGATTCCTGACGCGGAGGACGCCAAGCGCATCGAGGTCGCGGCGTTCTGCTGGCAGGTCATGGGCCAAACCGACTTCACCCGCACGGATGCCGTGATCGGGCTCGGCGGGGGAGCGGCAACCGATCTTGCGGGTTTCGTTGCCGCAACCTGGCTTCGGGGCGTTCGCCTCATCCAGTGCCCCACGAGCGTGGCGGGAATGGTGGATGCTGCCGTCGGCGGCAAGACCGGCATCAACACCAACGAAGGCAAAAACCTCGTCGGCGCGTTCTACGCTCCGTCTGCCGTTGTCGTCGACCTCAACGTGCTCGATGACCTTCCGCGCAACGAGATCCTCGCTGGCTTCGCCGAGATCGTGAAGTGCGGTTTCATCGGCGAGCCGGAGATTCTCGACCTCATCGAGGCGGATGTCGATGTCGTTACGAAGCCCAGGTCGGACGAGTTCCGCCGGGTCGTTGAACTCTCGATTGGGCTCAAGGCTCGCGTCGTTAGCGAAGACTTCAAGGAAGCCGGCCTCCGGGAGATCCTGAACTACGGCCACACCCTCGGCCATGCCATCGAGCACGCCGAGCGCTACCGCTGGCGTCATGGTGCCGCGGTGTCGGTGGGGATGGTCTTCGCGGCCGAACTCGGGCGCATCGCGGGATCGCTCAGTGATGCGGTCGTCGACCGGCACCGCAGCATCCTCGAGTCCCTCACGCTGCCGATCGACTACCCGCTTGGTCGATGGAAGACCCTGCTCGCAACCATGCAGCGGGACAAGAAGGCTCGCGCGGGCATGATGCGCTTCATCGTTCTGGATGACGTGGGTCGCCCCAGCGTGCTGGCTGGCCCCGAAGAGGCGCTGCTCTTTGCCGCCTACCAGGAAGTCGGCGTCTAGCCCGTTAGCCTGCGGACATGACCGCCGAGGGCAAGAGCCTTCCTGAGCTTGCGAGATCGGTACGCTCGGAAGCTCTTCTTCTTGACGCATTTCACCGCGAATATTCGGGGCCAGGAGACGCCGTCGCCGCATTGGACCTCGTTGCAGACCAGTCGGAACTAATGCCTGCTGCCCAGTACACGGAGCTTGCGCGGCTCGCGTTCGGGCGGCCCGATCCCGATAACGCCGATGCACAGCGACATGCGGTGGGTGAGCTCGAGAAGCTCGCGGCAGAGCGCAGTGCGGTCACCGTCGAGGTTCGGCGAGCGTTGCTGGCCGTGCTGGATCGGACTGTCGAAGTCACACCTCCAGCAGAAAGCCGGCGGGGAAACGCCTATGTTGTCCTTGCCATCGCGCTGGTGGTCCTCATCGGCGTTGTAGCGAGGACGCTAATTGTCCCCGTGCCTTCGCTCGCTGTATTCGCTCGCTCGCAGACCGCGTCGGAGGCGAGTTTGGCGCGCGAATTGCTTGCGGAGTACGAGTTTCCGGAGGAAGTGATCGATAGTGTTCGCCTAGTCGGCCGGATGGGCAACACGACTTTCCTGGTTCTTCATGTAGCCGACCCGGCAATTCTCGGCACGACGGGCGACAGCGTCTGCTTGTTCGAGGCGTTTGACGGCGGGGAACGCGGATACTGCGATCTGGTTGATGATGTGCGCTCGAACGGCATCAGCGGCTTCTCCAGCACTACCCCCAGCGAGAGCTTCACCTTCCAATGGGGTCCCACTGGTCCACTCGTCGTTAACGGTCGTGAGGGGTAAGTGCGTGCTCGCTGACTGCGAAGAGGCGTTTTAGTTTGCTCCGATCAGTCGGTCGCCTCTAGCGAAGCGCGCCCTTCGCTTATGGTCGAGGTATGGCCACGGTGCGGGAGATGAGTGTCTCTGAGTTGGCCGAACTGGTGCGCGATGATGCTCTGCTGCGCGCCGCCTTTGTCCACGAATATTCTGGGCCCGGGGACGCAGCCACCGCCCTAGAAGTCGTCGTAAACCAGGCGTCGCTTGTGTCTCCCGCAGAATACGCGGAACTCGCGCGACTCGCGTTCGGACGACCAGACCCCGAGAGAGCGGACGCGCAGGGGCAAGCGACGCGCGAGCTCGAGAAGCTCGCAGCCGAGCGGGATGCCCTCGCCGTCGAGGTCAGGCGGGCGTTGCTGGCCGTGCTAGACCGGGATCCCGTGGTAGCGCAGCCAGTCGAGCGTCGGCGCGTAAGTGCACTGCTGATCCTCGCGATAGCCGGACTGGCACTAGTTGCCGCGGTCGCAGGGGCGCTGCTTAAGCCGGTTCCGTCGCTGGCGGTTTTTGATCGACAGCAAACCACGGAGGAGGCAGTGGCCGCCCGTGACCTGAGGCCGCTCCTTGACTTCAACGAGCCGGTTTTCGAGAGCCTGCGCATTCTGGGGGAAGACGATGGAGTCTTTTTCCTAGCTATGCGGGTCGAGGCGATGCGGTCAATCGATGGCACCGAGGCCGGGGTCTGCTTGTACGTCGTCGGCGACGGCGGGTCTGGGGCCGGCTGCAGCCCAATCGAGCAGGTACGCGTTGCGGGCATTTCCGGGCGCACTGGGCCGTACAACTATTCGTGGGGTCCGACGGGACCGCTGGTGCTCACGGGCGGCCAGTCTGACGCGCCCGCTGGCCGCTAGTATTCGCGAGTGACCATCGCTCAAGCGCTCTGGGGGTTTGCCCTCGTCGCGACACTGCTGACCATCATCCCGGGACTCGATACGGCACTCGTGTTGCGTTCATCGCTCACGCAGTCCCGAGAGCACGCCTACGCGACAGCGCTTGGCATCTGCTCCGGGGCATTCGTCTGGGGAGCTGCCGCAGCGGTCGGTGCATCTGCCCTGCTTCACGCATCAGAGTTCGCATTCATGATGCTGAAACTGGTTGGCGCCGCATACATGGTCTGGTTCGGGGTGAGCCTCATCTGGCAGAGCTTTCGCAAGAAATACGAGGCTCCGGATGCCCGATCGCCCGTCTCCGGTTCGCTTGCGGCATCCTTTGGTCGTGGCGCGCTGACCAACCTGCTGAACCCGAAGGTCGGCGTCTTTTACATCGCGCTCATACCGCAGTTCATCCCCGAGGGAGTGCTGCCTCTCGGGATGGGGCTTCTCTTAGCCCTCGTGCACATCGTGGAATCGCTCGTCTGGTTTACCGCCATCATCTTCGCGACCCAGTTTGCTCGGCGATTCCTTAAGAGCCCGAAGTTCGCGAAGTGGATCGATCGCGGCACTGGGGGAGTGCTCATCGGATTCGGAGGCGTTCTCGCGTGGGAAGCCCGCGTTTAGTTAGCCTCTGAGCCCGCCCCGCTGTCGTTACACTCGAACGCGTGACCACTGTTCTCGTACTCAACGGACCCAACCTCGGACGACTGGGCAGCCGTGAGCCAGACATTTATGGCAGCGGCAATCTCGATGACCTTCGCGCCACTCTCGAAGCGGGAGCACCGACCGGGTTCTCCGTCGATGTGCGCCAGACGGATGACGAAGCGACGCTGATTGCCTGGCTGCACTCCGCCGTAGATAACCGCAGTCCTGTCATCCTGAACCCCGCGGCATTCACTCATTACTCTTATGCGCTGAGCGACGCCGCCAAGCTCGTCACGACGGCAGGACTCATCCTCGTTGAGGTGCATCTCTCTAACCCCCACGCTCGGGAGGAGTTCCGTCACACGAGTGTGATCTCGTCGGTCGCGACGGGAGTCATCGCCGGTTTCGGCTTCGACTCCTACGTTTTGGCGCTCGATCTCATTGGGCGCAGGCTCGCGTAGCGCGTAGACTCTATGGTCGGCTCGGGTGAGCGTTTCTTTGCCGCCCAACCAACGACTTTTCATCAACGAACGGATCTTCACCCATGGCATCAACCGCGGACATTCGCAACGGCGTAGTTCTCAGCATGGACGGCCAGCTATGGACCGTCATTGACTTCCAGCACGTGAAGCCGGGCAAGGGTGGCGCGTTCGTGCGCACCAAGGTCAAGAACGTCATGAGCGGCAAGGTCGTTGACCGCACGTTCAACGCCGGCGCGAAGATCGAGACCGAAACCGTTGACCGCGCCGACTTCCAGTACCTGTACAAGGACGGCGAAAACTACGTCTTCATGGATCTCGGCAACTATGACCAGATCACCCTCACGCCCGCCAATGTCGGCGACGCCCCCAACTTCATGCTCGAGAACCAGAACGTGACGATCGCGCTTCACAACGGCAACCCGCTCTATGTCGAGCTTCCGGCATCCGTTGTGCTCGAGATCACCTACACGGAGCCCGGACTTCAGGGTGACCGCTCGACGGGCGGCACGAAGCCCGCCACCGTTGAGACCGGCTACGAGATTCAGGTTCCCTTGTTCCTCGAGCAGGGCACCAAGGTCAAGGTCGACACGCGCGACGGGTCGTACCTCGGCCGAGTCAACGACTAGTGGGAGCCCGCAGCAAAGCACGCAAGCGCGCGCTCGATGTGTTGTACGGCGCGGACGTTCGCGGCGAGTCGATCAACGAAGCGCTGGGCGCCGAGTCGATTCGTGCCCTAGACGATCCCAAGAGGGCGTCTTCGTGGGACTACGCGCGTCAGATCGTCGTGGGTATCACCGAGCACGGCGACGAGATCGATGAGCTCATCGAGACTTATTCGCAGGGCTGGACTCTCGCTCGCATGCCCGCCATTGACAGGGCGTTGCTGAGGATTGGCCTCTGGGAGATTCTCTACAACGACGACGTTCCCGACGCGGTCGCAATCTCGGAAGCGGTCGAGTCCGCGACTGTATTGAGCACCGAGGATTCCGCGGGCTTCGTAAACGGTCTGCTCGGCCGGATCGCGGCATCCCGAGCCTGATGACAGGGCTTCTGCGGGCCACGGCACTCGTGCAGTCCGTCGAGGTGACGTCGTCGCTCTCGAGCCGCAACCCCTCTCTCATTGAAGGGATGCTGCAGCGTTTCTCCGCGGAGAAATGGGTTGTCTTCCTCGAAGTGACGCCAGAGACCGGCGAGGCGTTTACGGTTGAACGCCGCTACTCGGTGCCGAAGTCGATTATGGGCGGCTCGCTCGGTGGCGGATGGCGCCCCGAAGTGGGTCAACGCATCCCGGTTCTTGTTGATCCCACGAAGCCCGAATCACTCGTCGTTGACGGCGACCCGATCGAGCCGTCGTGACTTCGCGGGAACCGTCAAAACGGGCGGGGGCATTTATCGGAGCGGCAACCGCGGTCGTGGGAGTGCCGCTCGGGTACGTGCTCCTGCAGAGCCTGGGCATCATTGTCACCGACGGATTGTTGGCCGTGTGCGTTGTCGCCCCCACCGTGCTGTGGCTCGCTGCTGCGGTCATCGCTCGATTCCGCCCATGGGTAGTTCGCGCCGTCATAGGGGCAGCGGTAGCGACCGTCATGCTCGTGGCAGGAATATTCGGAGGAATCAGCCTCATCGCGTGGATGCTCTCAGATCCGATCGCCTAGAACATTTCGCCAGGTTACGGCCCAGTTGGTGTGGGGTCACCAGCACCCTCTAGCGTGCAAGCATGAGCAATCCGGGGTCGAACGCGCGCGCATCCGTCCCCGCGTTGACCGTTCGCCTCGAAGGCGTAGGCCGCACGTTTCCCGGCGCGGGCGCCCAGGGCGAACCCCGCACGGTGCTTCGTGACGTCAGCCTAGACATCGCCGCAGGGGAGATCGTCGCTCTGATCGGAGCTTCTGGGAGTGGCAAGTCCACCCTGCTTCGCCAGGTGAGCGGTCTCGACCGGCCCGACGCCGGGTCGGTGCATATCGACGGCACTCCTCTAGATGGCGTTGACCAGCGTTGCGCGGTGGCTTTTCAAGAGCCGCGCCTTTTGCCGTGGCGAAGCATTGCTCACAACGTTGACCTGGGCCTTCCCCGTGATACTCCTCGTTCCGAACGGCGCGATCGAGTAGCCGAGCTGCTTCGGTTGGTGCAGCTGACCGACGCCGCCGGTCTTCGTCCGCGTCAGATCTCTGGCGGCATGGCCCAACGAGCATCACTTGCTCGTGCCCTCGCGCGCGGCCCCGGCGTTCTCTTGCTCGATGAGCCTTTTGGGGCTCTGGATGCGCTCACCCGCCTGACGATGCAGGATCTTCTTTTGCAGATTCACGCCGCCGAGCCCGCCACGATCCTCTTTGTCACTCACGACGTTGAGGAAGCGCTCTACCTCGCCGATCGAGTCGTCTTGCTCGGTGTCGAGCCTGGCTACAAACCCAACTCCGGTGCTGGCATCCGCTCCATCATCACTGTTCCGGGCAAGAGACCTCGTGACCGAGGCGACTCAGCGCTTGCCCATCTCCGCGCCGAGCTGCTCGATGGTCTCGGCGTTTCAACCAATCACCCTGCTCACACCTTCTGAGGACTTTCATGACACGCACGCGTTCCCTTTCCATCGTCGCGATTCTTGCCACAGCGGCGATCGCCCTCACCGGTTGCGCCGGTGAAGGCTCGGCTGTGCAAGAGGAGGCCGCGCCCACAACAGAAGGCTGGTCGTCCGACGTTCTCAACATCGACTTCGCCACATACAACCCGCTGAGTCTCATCATCAAGGATCAGGGCTGGCTAGAAGAGGCAACCGGTGGCGATGTCACGGTCAACTGGATTCAGTCCGCTGGTTCGAACAAGGCCAATGAGGCACTGCGCGCGGGATCGATCGACGTTGGGTCCACCGCGGGGTCCGCCGCGCTTCTCGCTCGCTCGAATGGCTCGCCCATCCAGGTCATCGACATCTACTCGCAGCCCAACTGGGCGGCGCTGCTCGTGCCCGCTGGCTCGTCGATCACTGACGTGAGCGAGCTCACGGGCAAGTCGGTTGCCGCAACGAAGGGCACCGACCCCTACTTTTTCCTGCTGCAGTCGCTCGCCGAAGCCGGGCTCTCCCTGAGCGACGTCAACGTGCAGAACCTGCAGCACGCTGATGGCAAGGCTGCCCTCGAGAGCGGTGCAGTGGATGCCTGGTCGGGACTCGACCCGCTGCTCTCGACGAGCGTTGCCCTCGCTGGCTCGAAGATCATCTACGACAACATCGACTTCAACAGCTACGGGTTCCTCAACGCGACTGAGACCTTCCTCGAGAAGTCGCCCGACCTTGCCCAGCTCGTCGTGGATGCCTACGAGAAGGCCCGCGCGTACGCGATCGAGAACCCCGAGGAGACCGCGGCGATCCTCGCCGAGGTTGCTGCCATCGACCCCGCCATCGCTACCGCTGTGATCGCCGATCGCACCAACCTCGAGGTCGACCCGATTCCCGGCAAGGCGCAGATCGATGTGCTCACCGTCATCGGCCCGATCTTCGTCGAGTCTGGAGATGTCGCAAGCCAGGACCTCATCGACACCGCACTCGACTCGCTGCTCAACCCCACGTTCGCCGAAAAGGCCGACCCCACGAGGATCGGCTAACTTGACTGACTCTCGTCAGCCAGACCTCGCAGCTGGTTCCGATTCACCGGAACCAGCTGCGAGTCTTGTGCAGTACACCTCGGGGTACGGCTACTCCGCGGCGGGAAGCGCAACGGGTCAGAGGCGACGGGGAGATCGACCCCGCTCAACCCGTTCGAGGGTCTGGCTCATCGCCGTTGGCGCGATCCTGCCGATCCTTCTCATTGCCATCTGGCAGACGCTGTCGAGCACGGGGATTGTGCCGGCGCATCGGCTGCCGAGTCCGCTGTCGGTTCTGTTGGCCGCGGGAGATCTTGCTTCGACCGGCCAGCTCTGGCAGTACATCGGCATCTCCGTGCAGAGGGTGGTGCTGGGCTTCCTAGTCGGCGCCACGATCGGTCTCGTGCTGGGCGCCCTCGTGGGCCTCTCACGCTGGGCGAGTGCTCTGCTCGCACCGACCATCGGCGGGTTCCGAGCGGTGCCGTCGCTCGCCTGGGTTCCGCTTCTGATTCTGTACCTGAGCATCAACGAAGACTCGAAGGTCACGCTCATCGCCATCGGCGCGCTCTTCCCGGTCTACACGACCGTGGCCGGAGCGCTGCGGCACGTCGACCCGCAGCTCGTTGAGCTCGGTCGAGCCTACGGTCTCGGGCGCCTCTCCCTCCTCGCGCAGGTGCAGCTGCCCGCCGTCATCCCGAGCATTGTCTCTGGCCTTCGTCTCGCCCTTGCCCAGGCCTGGCTATTCCTTGTTGCGGCCGAACTCATTGCGTCGTCCATGGGACTCGGCTTCTTGCTCGTCGACTCCCAGAACAACGGTCGAATCGACCGGATGTTCCTCGCGATCATCTTGCTGGGCATCCTCGGCAAGACGACCGATGCGCTCATCGGCCTTCTCGAGCGGTACCTTCTCAAACGCTGGGGCTGAACCCGCTAGACTTGGTCGAAACACCGACATCCTTTAAGTTCCGTCCAGAGAGGCGGGGAAGGAGGTCAGAATGACTGCACGCCCCGTGCTGCAGGCGGCTGACATCACCCGAGCGTTGACTCGGATCTCTCACGAGATCCTGGAGTCCAATCGTGGCTCATCCGATCTAGTGCTTCTCGGAATCCCGACCCGCGGGGTCGTGCTTGCTCAGCGCATCGGTGCCATTCTCGATGGGATCGAGCCGGGCACCGGCTCCGTGGGATCCCTCGACGTGACGATGTATCGAGACGACCTCGCTAAGAATCCGACCCGTGCCCCTGGTCGCACCCTCATTCCCGCCGGGGGAGTCGACGGCAAGACCGTGGTGCTCGTCGACGACGTGTTGTACTCCGGTCGCACGATCCGAGCGGCACTCGATGCTCTTGGTGACCTCGGTCGACCCCGAGCGGTGCGGCTTGCCGTGCTCGTTGACCGCGGACACCGAGAGTTACCAATCCGAGCGGACTTTGTGGGCAAGAACCTGCCCAGCGGACAGAGCGAACGCATCAATGTGCGCCTGAGCGAAATCGACGACACCGAGGGGGTGACGATCGAATGAGGCACCTGCTGTCCACCCGGGATCTCTCGCGCGACCAGGCCGTCGCGATACTCGACATCGCCGAAGACATGGCCGACGTTGCCGGGCGCGAAGTCAAAAAGCTTCCAGCGCTGCGCGGCAAAACCGTCGTCAACCTCTTCTTCGAGGACTCGACGCGCACGCGCGTCTCGTTCGAGGTCGCGGCCAAGCGCCTGAGCGCCGACGTCATCAACTTCAGCGCCAAGGGATCGAGCGTCTCGAAGGGCGAGAGTCTCAAAGACACCGCCCAGACGCTCGCCGCGATGGGGGCGGATGCCGTAGTGATCAGGCACGGCGCATCCGGAGCTCCTCGCGTTCTGGCCTCGAGCGGCTGGATCGACGCTGGCGTCGTGAACGCGGGAGACGGAACACACGAACACCCGACTCAGGCGCTGCTCGACGCGTTTACGATCCGCAAGCGCCTGCACGGTGAGGCCTCGCGCGGGAAAGATCTGGATGGCGTCACCGTCACGATCGTGGGCGACATCCTGCACTCTCGTGTTGCCCGTTCGAACGTCTGGTTGCTCACGACTCTCGGAGCGTCGGTGTCACTCGTTGCTCCCGCGACGCTGCTTCCCGTGGCGATTGCTGAGTGGCCCGTCAGCTGGGGATATAACCTCGACGCGGCGATCGACTCGAAGCCAGAAGTTGTCATGATGCTGCGCATCCAGGCCGAGCGTATGAACGCCGCATTCTTCCCGAGCGCGCGCGAGTATTCGCGGCAGTGGGGGCTTGACGACGAGCGTCTCGCGAGACTGCCAGCGTCTAGCATGGTTATGCACCCGGGCCCGATGAATCGAGGCCTAGAGATCTCCTCAAATGCCGCCGATTCTTCCCGATCGACCGTGCTTGACCAGGTCGCTAACGGGGTGTCAGTGAGGATGGCAGTGCTCTATGACCTGCTGTCAGGAACGTCTGATCTATCTGGAACATCTGGGGTGAACGCGTGAGCATCAAGATCGTCGGAGCAACATTGCCGGACGGTACTCGTACCGACCTCCACATCGAGAACGGCCTATTCGTCGAGAGCGGCTCTGCTTCAACAGTCATCGACGCCGACGGCCTTGTCGCACTTCCCGGCCTCGTCGACCTTCACACCCACCTGCGCGAACCGGGCTTCGAACAGAGCGAGACGGTTCTGACCGGATCCCGTGCTGCTGCGATCGGCGGATTCACTGCGGTCTTTGCGATGGCCAACACGCTGCCCGTGCAAGACACGGCTGGCGTCGTCGAACAGGTCGAGTCGCTCGGACGCAGCCACGGCTACGTCACGGTGCGCCCGATCGGCGCCGTCACGGCAGGACTCGCGGGGGAGCGGCTCTCCGAGATCGGGGCAATGGCCCAGTCCCGCGCTGCTGTTCGTGTCTTCTCCGACGACGGCCACTGCGTTCACGACCCGCTGCTCATGCGCCGCGCGCTCGAGTACGTCACGACCTTCGGTGGCGTTGTCGCTCAGCACGCGCAAGATCCGCGACTGACGGTCGGCGCGCAGATGAACGAATCAGCGCTCTCAAGCGAGCTCGGTCTCGCCGGCTGGCCCGCGGTCGCCGAAGAGTCGATCATCGCGCGGGATGTGCTGCTTGCGGAGCACGTGGGTGCTCGCCTTCACGTGTGCCACGTCTCTACAGCCGGTTCCGTTGACGTCATCCGCTGGGCGAAAGCTCGCGGCGTCAAGGTGACCGCGGAAGTAACGCCTCATCACTTGCTCCTCACTGAGCAGCTGGTCGCGGGATACGACGCTCGATACAAGGTCAACCCGCCGTTGCGTTCCGCCGAGGACGTCAACGCCCTGCGCGAGGCTCTTGCGGACGGCACGATCGACATCGTCGCAACCGACCACGCGCCGCATCCGCTCGAGGCTAAAGAGTGCGCGTGGGACGAAGCCGCTAACGGGATGGTCGGACTCGAGTCGGCGCTGAGCGTCGTACACGAAGCGGTCGTCGGTACCGGACAGTTGGCATGGGCGGATGTAGCGCGCGTGCTGTCACAGGCACCCGCCCAGATCGGCCTCCTGGCTGGCTACGACACGCCCTTTGCCCTTGGTAACGCCGCAAACGTCACGCTCTACGACCCCTCCGCTCGACGTGACTTCTCGGTCAGTGACCTGCGCGGCAAAGGCGTCAACTCGCCTTACCTCGGACGCAGTCTTCCCGGTCGGGTCGTGACGACGATCCACGACGGCTACGCGACCGTGCTCGATGGCGAACTCGTCGATCAGCAGACGGTCGCAGCTGCAGCACAGGAGGTGCGTCATGGATAGGTCAGTGCTCATGGCTATCGTCGTCGTGTTCATGCTCTTTTTGCTCGGGCTCATGTTCTGGGCCTGGCGCGGACGCAAGCGACGCCAGTCGTCGGTGGCTCGACCTCAGACTCCGCCGACCACGCGCGGAGAGCTGGTGGGAACCTTCGCGGGCAAGTACGTTGCGACGACTGCTCAGGGGGCACCCCTTGAGCGCATCGCGGTTCACGGCCTCGGATTCCGCGGCTTTGCGACCATCTCGGTGTTCGGCGAGGGCATCCTCGTGCAGATCGCGGGAACCCCGGAGTTCTGGATTCCCGCAGCCGGCCTCACTGACATCCGCCGAGCAACGTGGACAATCGACCGCGTTGTCGAGCAAGACGGCCTACAACTGCTCGAGTGGAAGCTCGGCGAGCAGACCGTCGATACCTACCTGCGCATGGATTCACCCGCGGCATTCGAACTGGCCGCGCACACGCTTATTCCCGCACCAGCGGCAACTACCGAAAGGCACACGTCGTGAGCTACACGAACGACCCAGCAGTACTCGTTCTCGAAGACGGCACCCGGTACCCGGGCTCGGCCTACGGGGCCCGCGGTCGCACCCTGGGTGAAGTTGTTTTCGCCACCGGGATGACCGGCTACCAGGAGACCATCACCGATCCCAGCTACGCGGGTCAGATTGTGGTGCAGACGGCTCCTCACATCGGCAACACTGGGGTGAACGACGAAGACCCCGAGTCCGCGCGCATCTGGGTGTCTGGTTATGTGGTTCGCGACCCCAGCCGTATCGTCTCGAATTTCCGCGCAGACGGAACTCTCGACGACGACCTCGTCAAGCAGAATGTCGTCGGGATCAGCGGCATCGACACTCGCGCGGTCACCCGTCGCCTTCGGGATGCCGGCGCCATGCGCGGGGGAGTCTTCTCGGGAGCGGATGCCTCGTTGAGCGAAGACGAGCAGCTCGCGCTCGTACGCACTGGGGCCGAGATGTCGGGCAGGAACCTATCCGCCGAGGTGTCTACCCAGGATGGCTACGTGATTTCGGCCACGACCGAGCGCATCGGCAATCTTGCGGTGCTCGACCTCGGGGTGAAGACCTCGACGCTCAACTACCTCGCGGCGCGCGGGTTCGACGTTCACGTGCTGCCGCAGTCGGTCACGCTCGCAGAGGTGCTCGCCATCGAGCCCGTCGCCGCCTTCTTCTCGAACGGCCCCGGAGACCCCGGCGCATCCGACCAGCACGTAGAACTGCTGCAGGGAATCCTGCGGGAGAACGTCCCGTTTTTCGGTATCTGCTTCGGCAATCAGCTGCTTGGTCGTGCTCTCGGGTTCGGCACGTACAAGCTGCCCTTCGGTCACCGCGGCATCAACCAGCCCGTTGTCGACCGCGAGACCGGACGCATCGAGGTCACCAGCCACAACCACGGCTTCGCCGTGCAGGCTGAGATCGGCGAGATCCTCGAGTCGTCGACCGGATTCGGTCGCGTCGAGGTGAGTCACGTCAACCTCAATGACAACGTCGTCGAGGGCCTGCGCGCCCTCGACATCCCCGCCTTCTCGGTGCAGTACCACCCGGAGGCCGCGGCAGGACCGCACGACAGCAACTACCTCTTTGATCGATTCCGCGACATGGTCGTGGCCTCAATCGCCTCCACAGGAACGGACGCCAAGTAATGCCCAAGCGGGACGATATCAAGTCCGTACTCGTCATCGGCTCCGGCCCGATCGTTATCGGTCAGGCCGCTGAGTTCGACTACTCGGGAACCCAGGCGTGTCGCGTGCTGCGCGAGGAAGGCGTGCGCGTCATCCTCGTGAACTCCAACCCGGCGACGATCATGACCGACCCGGACTTCGCCGATGCGACCTACATCGAGCCCATTACGTGGGAGGTCATCGAGACCATCATCGCGAAGGAGAAGCCGGACGCGATCCTCCCGACGCTCGGCGGCCAGACCGCGCTCAATGCCGCGATCGATCTGCACAACCACGGCATCCTCGAGAAGTACAACGTCGAGCTCATCGGCGCCAACTTCGAGGCCATCAACAAGGGTGAAGACCGCCAGATCTTCAAGCAGTTGGTTCTGGATGCTGGTGG
>Ga0247807_10000174_pt1 | contig 45608 bp, 43 predicted proteins | sample UWRJL074202C1_FD_179931 | JGI IMG/M metagenome (GOLD analysis project Ga0247807, IMG submission 179931) | Plant litter microbial communities from Arlington Agricultural Research Station in Wisconsin, United States - UWRJ-L074-202C-1 | ecosystem: Environmental > Terrestrial > Plant litter >...
AGCTGAGGGCTGCGACGTCGATGTAACCGCTCACCACTGCGTCTTCAAAATCGTGGACGGAGTAAGCGATGTCATCGCTGAGATCCATCACCTGTGCTTCGACACAGCGCTGGCGGTCAGGCGCTCCGGCGCGGAGCCACTCGAAGGCCGCGACATCCTCCGAGTAGAAACCGAACTTGCTGCGACCACTCGGATCAGCGACACCCTGCGATGCCGGCCACGGGTACTTGCAGCTCGCGTCAAGGCTGGCGCGGGTGAGGTTCAGACCGTAACTCTGGCCATCGGCGCTGAAGACCTTTGGCTCGATGCGGGTGAGGAGGCGCAGGGTCTGCGCGTTGCCCTCGAAACCGCCGATGTCCGTGGACCATTCGCTCAGCGCACGCTCGCCATTGTGACCGAACGGGGGGTGCCCGAGGTCGTGGGCGAGACAGGCGGTGTCAACAACGTCAGGGTCGAGTCCGAGGCTGGAAGCCAGCTCGCGACCGACCTGGGCGACCTCAAGCGAGTGGGTGAGACGGTTGCGGGCGAAGTCGAGTCCGGCAGCCGGGCTCAGTACCTGGGTCTTCGCGGCCAATCGGCGGAGAGCACTCGAGTGCAGAAGCCGGGCACGATCGCGAGCAAAGTCGCTGCGACGGCTCGAGTGCTCCTCGGGAAACCAGCGTTCGGCGTCAGCGCTTGTGTACCCGTTATCCGCCACTGGTGCTCAATTCTGCGTGCGTCAATTCGGCCCGGTGCGCGTCACCCAGGTCGCGGCTGTCAAGCCAGTGGTCGGGAAGCGAGGGACGTTTCGGGGTTCCCGCACGGCCGCGCTGGCCTTCGGCGTCGGCTCCCGGGTACGGCTGGTCCCAGTCGAGGGTGCCCAATAGGTCGTCGAGCTGGTCGAGGGTCTGCACCATGGCGAGGTGGGAGCGCATGTCGCCACCCACCGAGTAGCCCTTGAAGTACCAGGCGACGTGTTTGCGGATATCGCGGCAGGCGCGGTCCTCTTCCTCGAAGAATTCGACGAGAAGCTCCGCGTGACGCTTGAACGCCTGGGCAACTTCGCCCAGGGTCGGCTGGGCTTTGCGGGCCTCACCACGGAAGGCCGCGGCGAGATCGCCGAAGAGCCACGGACGACCGAGGCAACCACGGCCCACCACAACTCCATCGCAGCCCGTCTCGTCCACCATACGAAGTGCGTCTTCGGCACTCCAGATGTCCCCGTTGCCGAGTACCGGCACCGAGGTGATGGTGTTTTTTAGTGTCTGGATGGCGGACCAGTCAGCGTGGCCCGAGTAAAATTCGGCAGCCGTGCGCGCGTGCAGCGCGATGCTCGCCACCCCGGCGCCCTCGGCGGCTTTGCCCGCTTCGAGGTACGTGAGGTGATCGGAGTCGATTCCCTTGCGCATCTTGACGGTCAACGGGATGTCCCCCGCGGCCTTCACCGCGCCTTCAACGATGTCGCGGAACAACCCGAGTTTCCACGGAAGCGCCGCGCCTCCACCCTTGCGGGTGACTTTGGGCACCGGGCATCCGAAATTCAAATCAATGTGATCAGCACGGTCTTCATCAACCAGCATCGTCACGGCCTCAGCAACCGTTTTGGGGTCTACGCCATACAGCTGGATGCTGCGTGTGGTCTCGGACTCATGGTGCCGGATGAGCCGCATACTCTCGGGCGTTCGCTCCACAAGGGCACGGCTGGTGATCATCTCACTGACGTACAGCCCGGCACCGTATTCGCGGCACAGCCGACGGAACGCGGTGTTGGTGATACCTGCCATGGGGGCAAGGACGACCGGCACATCCAGTTCGAGTGAACCGATGCGCAGGGGTGTGGTGGCGCGGTCGGGAATTCCGGACGCGCCTGAATCGTTGGCTGCAACAGGTGCCGTGAGAGTGGACATTGAAGCAATTCTCCCAGAAACTCGCGACGTGCACCGTCGCTGACCACCAAGCAGCACCACTGTTTGACAAAACCGCCGCAAGAAGAGCATCACTCAACGCGTCACCAACCCCAAGGAAACCTCCGATGACTGATCTGACAGAGACCACTGACGGGCGTGCCCGTGTCGCCGCAGACGCTGCCGAGCGCGGGATCACGGTGGAGTTCGCGGAGCGTCCGGCCGCGGAATCGCTTGAGGAAGCGGCATCCATTCTTGGCATCGACCCCTCAACCATCGTGAAAACGCTGGTTGTGAAGCGCCACGACGGCACGTTCCTGTTCGCACTGGTGCCGGGCGACCGACAGATCTCGTGGGGAAAGCTGCGGAGCGTGGTTGGGGTCAACAAGCTGCGCCTGCCCGAGGCGGCCGTTGCGCTTGAGGCGACCGGCTACGAGCGCGGCACCATCACTCCGCTGGGAAGCACCACCGCGTGGCCCGTGTTTGCCGACGAGCGGATCGTCGGCCAGCGGGTGGCGATGGGTGCGGGAGCGCACGGTGTCTCGGCATTTGTTGACGCGGATGAGCTCATCGCGGGCTTCGGCGCGACTGTCGCGGACATCACCGACTAGCTGAGGGGCCCACTGACTCGTTTTTGTCAGTCCACGCGGCTACAACGCCGCCGTTCCCCGCCTCCCCCCAACGGAAATTCAGGAATACGGACGCCGCCACCGGACACTGCCGTGTGGTTATGCCGGTCTAGCGACCGGCGGACGTCGATATTCCTGAATTCCCGCAGGGATCAGAGCGGGAGGGAACGTTTCGAGCGTTCTGAGACTTAGAACTCTCCGTTGTCGAGCATGTTGTTGACGATCGCCTGCTCGGACGGCTGCGGAACCGCGCAGAAATCGCCTTCGCAGACGACGCCCTGCGTGCCCAAGACCAGAAGAGGTGTGGTTGACAGGTCGGTCATCGGATCTCGACTCGTTCGCTCTGGACCTGCTCCAGCATGTTGGTGAATGCGGACGAGTCCTGTGCTCCGGACACTCCGTACTTGCCGTCGATGACAAAAAACGGGACACCCTGGATGCCGTAGGCCTGGGCCTGGGCAACATCGGCCTTGACGTCTGCGGTGTAGGTACCGGCGTCGAGCGCACGCTGGGCTTCATCGCGGTCGAGACCGATCTCGGCGGCGAGGTCTGCGAGCTCATCGATCTTGCCCACGTGGCGACCGTCGACGAAGTACGCCTTGAGTAGACGTTCCTTCATGTCGATCTGGCGGCCCTTGGACTTGGCGAAGTGGAGAAGCTCGTGGGCCTTGATGGTATTCGTCTGGTGGACGTCGTCGAAGTGGTAGTCGAGTCCGACGTCGGCGGCAATGCCGCTGACGTGGGTCAGCATCTTTTTGACCTCGTCCACGGGCATACCCTTGCGCTGGCTGAGGTAGTCAACGGTGTTTCCATCAAAGTCGAGCGAGGTGTCGGGCGACAACTCGAAAGAGTGGTACTCAACTTCGACCTCGCCATCGAACTCAGCCACTCCGGCCTCAAACTTACGCTTGCCGATGTAGCACCAGGGGCACTGCACGTCGGACCAGATGTCTACTTTGATTGGTTCACTCATTCTGTGAACAACCGTCAGGGACCGCGGTGAATTCCCGTCCCTCAAATATCCTTCACGGCTAACGTGAGACCGAGGCCACCCGCGACTGCGCCCTGCCACGATGACCCCGCCGGGGCGGCGGCCGCATCGGCGCACTGATTCGTGGGCCACTCCTCACGCCATCACGATGGGCCGCAGATTTTCGGGCTTCGAGAGCTGCCATTACGGCTTTATAAAAGCGAGGCCACTCGTAGAAGACGATTCGCGCGCTCGGGCGAAGCACGTGATAGCCATCGATTGTGATGGTGATGTCCTTGCGTCTGTCTTCGTTGAACCGAGTTAGATGGAACTCTTCGCCGTCCGTCTCGATTGCAACACAGTCATCAACCACCATGTCAATCCGCTGACGTGATCCCGTGAGTACCTGGGGTGTGACCTTGTGTCCACACAGGCGGAGGCGGGTCCGCGTCAGGCTTTCGGGAAGGCTCTCGCACTCGGGAGCAACCCACAGCCGGATGCTGCGCTTGTACTGCGGCAACATCTGAATGAGTGTGTCGAACTCGGCGGCATCGATCTCACCCGACCTCCGCGCCCAGTCGAGGGCGGCGACCGAGACCTCCAGCTGCTCGTCGAGTACGACCCGAGCCAAGGCATCCCTCAGCGAGACTGAAGTTGTCGAGCCACGGTCGGTGGTATCCGTTGGCACCCAGTGCACAACAACGTTTCGGCTCTGCAGATAGAGCCGCCGTGTGCGATCACCAGGGTGCCGTAAACGGCTGGCGTTTCGGGGCACGGCTACGTGGAGCGGAAACTTGCCCAGCGCCCACCCGCCGGCCGCGACGATAGCGGAGATTCCCGTCAGCCGTCCCCCAACCCGAATCGCACGGACAGCGGGATCATCGTCGGCACGTGTGGTGTACCAGCCTTGGCGGATCCGGTAGACCTCGCCTGCCCGGACGGCACGGGTAAGTTCGCTGTCGCGTGCCCCGCGGCGGACCAGTTGTTGTTTGTGTGCCACTCCCCCGAACCCCTGAACGAGAGCTGCAATGTCGGCCATTCCCTCAGCGTGACGGGACAGAAACCGAGTCGCTGTCGGGTACCCGTAGTCCGTGGAGAAACTGATGGTTAGCGCAGGTGGGGAGAAGTGATTGTGTGTGACGAAGAACTCCGGGATTGTCCGGCGAACAGACAACCAGAAAGCCAGCCAACGCAAAACCGGGAGGCCGCCGAAGCGACCTCCCGGTGATAACGCGCTAACTACGCGCCGATGAGCTGCTCTGCGAGGTAGCCCTTGAGACGGTCCAGCGAGACACGTTCCTGCGCCATGGTGTCGCGCTCACGGATGGTCACGGCGTTGTCGTCGAGCGAATCGAAGTCGATCGTGACGCAGAACGGAGTACCAATTTCGTCCTGGCGACGGTACCGGCGACCGATGGCGCCGGCGTCGTCGAAGTCGATGTTCCAATACTTGCGAAGGTCGTCCGCGACGGACTTCGCCAGCGGGGTGAGACGCTCGTTGCGCGACAGCGGCAAAACAGCGACCTTGATCGGCGCGAGGCGACGGTCGAGGCGAAGAACCGTGCGCTTGTCGACGCCACCCTTGGTGTTCGGGGCTTCGTCCTCGGAGTACGCGTCAACCAAGAAGGCCATCAGCGCACGCGTGAGACCAAACGCCGGCTCGATCACGTAGGGGAACCAGCGCTCGTTCTTCGTCTGGTCGAAGTACGACAGGTCGGTTCCCGATGCTTCGGAATGCGTCTTGAGGTCGAAGTCGGTGCGGTTCGCGATGCCCATGAGCTCGCCCCACTCGCTGCCCGCAAAGCGGAAGCGGTACTCGACGTCGACGGTGCGGGTGGAGTAGTGCGACAGCTTCTCGACCGGGTGCTCGTAGAGACGGATGTTGTCGGGGTTGATACCGAGTCCGAGGTACCAGTCGCGCGACGCGTCGATCCAATACTGGTGCCACTCTTTGTCCGTGCCGGGCTCGACGAAGAACTCCATCTCCATCTGCTCGAACTCGCGAGTGCGGAAGATGAAGTTTCCGGGGGTGATCTCGTTGCGGAAGCTCTTGCCGATCTGCGCGATTCCGAACGGAGGCTTCATACGGGCCGAACCGAGCACGTTTGCAAAGTTGACGAAGATTCCCTGGGCGGTCTCCGGACGGAGGTAGGCCATTCCCTCTTCGTTGTCGACGGGGCCGAGGAAGGTCTTTAGCAGACCGGAGAAGTTCTGCGGCTCGGTCCAGGAGCCCGGCTGGCCGGTGTCGGGGTCGCGGATGTCCGCAAGTCCGTTGACGGGCGGGTGACCATGCTTCTCTTCGTAGGCCTCGAGCAGGTGGTCGGCCCGGTAGCGCTTGTGGGTGTGGAGAGATTCGACCAATGGGTCAGAAAAGACCTCAACGTGGCCGGATGCTTCCCAGACCTTACGCGGGAGGATGACTGAGGAGTCGAGGCCAACGATGTCCTCGCGGCCCTGCACCATAAACTGCCACCACTGGCGCTTGATGTTCTCTTTGAGTGCGGTTCCGAGCGGTCCGTAGTCCCACGCGGATCGAGACCCTCCGTAGATCTCGCCGGCTTGGAAAACAAATCCTCGCCTCTTAGCGAGGGCGATGACGGCGTCGAGGGGGTTAGGCGTGGCCACGTATAGCTCCTGAGTTGATAGCCGAGCTGGGTGCCCGGTCAAATGCGAACCTCCAGCCTACCGGCGAGCAGCAGATGCGCTCGCCCGCCTTGTTTTGTGACCGCCAACGTCGAGAATTCAGGACAACGGCGAGGAAGCTCACAATGGGGCGCGTCACTTCGCGGATGTTCGCCGTGCGGAGTGCGATTCTCCTGAATTCCCGAACGTGGCAGGGCAGCAGCACGGTTTTCCTAGACTGGGCGAATGCTTCGCGCTTCTGACCCCCTCCCCGCCCGACCGCAGCGAGTACTGGTCGCCGGAGTAACGGGCGTGGGCAAGTCGACGTTAGCTATACGTCTCGCCCGCGAGCTCGATATCCCCTACACAGAGATCGATGCGCTCTACCACGGGCCAGCGTGGACGCCGAGGCCGTCGTTTCTGGATGACGTCGCAGCTCTCAGCGCCTCCGCACGCTGGGTCACCGAGTGGCAGTACTCCAGCGCCCGCGCGCAGTTAGCTTCGCGCGCCGACCTGCTGGTCTGGCTGGACTATCCCGCGCCCGTTTTTCTGACCCGTCTGATTAGGAGATCGGTGTGGCGCCGACTCACCCATCAGGAACTGTGGAACGGCAACGTCGAAGCGCCGCTCTGGCACCTGGTCACGGGAAAAGACGGAGTGATCCGATGGGCACTGAGCAGCAGCCGCACCTACCGCGACCTTATGCGCGGCCTCGCTGAGACCGCGCCACAGGTGCAGATCGTCAGGCTACGAAGCCAGCGCCAACTCGACGACTGGCTCGCCCGACTCCCTGCGGCTTGAGACGACTAGCCGGCGACGCTCGCGTACCAGCGGAAGTTCTCCCACTTGACCGACAACGGCGGGAGCCCATCAACAGCCGGGTCTGTGGCGTAGAACTGGATGGTCCATGAGCGTGAATCACGCAGAACCTCGGAGTCGACCGGCATCTCGGCCGCGAACCCGGCCTGCGAGTCGCGAAGCGCCGTCGCTTCTTCAGGGGTGGTGCCGTCGCCCATAGCGGCCTGAAGCTGCTCGATGCTGCCGCTGACAAGTGCCGCACGAAGCACACCAACGTAACGGTCGATGGACTCTTCGTCTTCGGTCGGATCCGCGGCAACGAGTTCGGGCGTCAGGTTGGTGGCAGCGCCTCCGAGAACAACACCGGTGTACTCCGTGCTGAACTGGAACGGCACGGGTCCAGCGAAGTCCACGGTGATGGTGTCGAAGGACGCGATTTCTCCGGCCTCGGGAACCATGCTGAATCCGAGGTAGCGGAGCGCTCCGCCCTCGAGCGTGTACGGAAGCTCGACGGGAGTTGTCGCCCAGAGCGGTACAGCACCGTCGACGGGCGCGGGCTCATCGTCGGTGGTGCTGAGGAAAATCTGTGGTTCTTCAACCGTGCCACTGGAATCGACGTTGATCGCGCTGATCGTGACGGGCCACGGGGAATTGTTGCGAATCCAGCCCGCCTGCATGCGGTAGGGCGCCTCGACGGTACCCACACCCACGTTGACGACCTTGCCACCCATCTGAAGACCGGTGGACGTCCCAAGACTCAAAACCGCGACAACACCCGCGGCGACAAACAGCAGAAACACAACAAAAGTGATGAGTCCAACTTTGCGATTCATGAAGCGCATTCCCTAACTGGTCGGCGCATCAATGGCACCCCCGAATCGACGATTCCTCGAAGCGTACAGTGCGACCGCATCCCACAATTGCGACCGTGAAAAATCTGGCCACAATGTGTCCAGAAAAACCATCTCTGCATAGGCACTCTGCCACAACAGAAAGTTACTTGTGCGCTGCTCGCCGGAGCTTCGCACAAAAAGGTCCACATCGGGCATGTCGGGCGAGTACAACGCCCGAGCAATCGTCTTCTCTGTGATGCCCGACGGCTTCAGCCGACCCGCTGCGACCTCGGACGCAATCGAGCGCACAGCATCCGCAATTTCGGTACGTCCGCCGTAGTTGACACACATGGTCAAGGTCAACACGTTGTTACCGGCAGTCAGCTGCTCAGCGAACTGGAGCTCCTTGATCACGGAGCGCCAGAGACGGGGTTCGCGTCCCGCCCAGCGCACCCGCACACCCCAGTCGTTGAGCTGGTCGCGGCGACGGTGCAGCACGTCACGGTTGAATCCCATCAGAAAACGCACCTCGTCGGGCGAGCGGCGCCAATTCTCCGTGGAGAACGCATAGACACTGAGGTGCTTCACACCGATCTGGATCGCGCCGGCAACAACATCCAGCAGCGACGCCTCCCCCGCCTTGTGGCCTTCCACGCGAGTGAGCCCCTTGCCGTTCGCCCAGCGCCCGTTGCCGTCCATCACAATCGCAACGTGGTTCGGAATCGCCTTCGCGGGAATCTGCGGCGGGTACAGACCCGTCCAGTCGACGGGTTTGAAGTCGACGCTGTCGCGATGGGTTTTGGCGACGGGGGTCATGTAGTTGCTCCGGCTGAGGTGTTCGCGGCGGGCGGGGTGAGTGTGTTGTTGGGCGGGGTGGCGGATGCCGCGGCGGCCAGCGCTGGCCTGCTTGGCGTACGGTCCACATGACGCAAAGAGCGCAGACCACGTTCGAGGTGGAACTGGGTGTAGGCAGCGACGACACCACTGGCCTGGTTGCGAGTGCGTTCGGCCGTGGAATCCGCTGCGTCCCAGTCCCCCGCGAGCAGCGAGGAGAGCAGGCCAAGAGTGGCCTGGTCGAGGCGCGGAGCACCGGGCGGTGCGACGGCATCGGCGACAACCCCACCCATCTGCACCACAAAAACGGAGTGCGGACCAGGCGCGCCAGTCACCGCACAGTCAACAAAGCTCGGAGCCCACCCGGCGATCGAGAGGGACCGTAACAGGTATGAGTCGAGGGTCAGGCTGGGCTCGTGCTCGCGGCGCGACAGGGAGCGCAACGCGCCCACCAGCAGCAGGTACTGCTGGAGGCTGCCGTCATCGTCGGTCACTTTGTCGGCGGTTTCGACCATCGCGGTCGCTGCCGTATAACTCGAGTAGTCCGCAGCGATTGCTCCGCCATACGCCCCGAGGGTTTCGGCCTGGGTGATGATGTCGAGGGTACGTCCCTCAAAGAGCTGCACGTCGGCGACCATAAACGGCTCGAGACGGGCGCCGAACTTCGATGCGGTGCGACGCACGCCCTTCGCGACCGCACGGATTTTGCCGTGCTCGCGACTGAGCATGGTCACGATCCGATCGGCTTCGCCCAGCTTGTGGGTCCGAAGCACAACGGCTTCATCACGGTAAAGGGGCACCTGTCCAGTATCCCCCGTGCTCGCCAGAATGGGAGAAGGCGCGAACCGCCGAGACCGACAATGCGGCAACATTTCGGCAACGGCCTCTCTCGTCGTGGCAGCCGGGCTGCTCATCACTCACATGGTAGAAACGAAGCGTGATAGCCACGACCTTCGTCATCCCCCTCTGGGCTGACATCCTGGCCGTGGGAATCGGCGCCCTCCAGGGTGCCCTCTTCGCGGCGCAATACCGCGACCGGCGCCTCGACCTTCTCGGCGTGGCCGTGGTGGGTATCGCCTCCGGGTTCGGCGGTGGTCTGATCCGCGACATCCTCATCTCAGAGGTTCCCGCCGCGCTGCAGAGCAACTATTACCTGCCTGTGGCGGTGGCCGCTGCGCTGCTCGGGATGCTCCTGGAGCGCGTCTTCTCCCGGCTCAACTCGACAATCACAGTGCTCGACGCCCTCACGATCGGTCTCTTCGGCGCGATCGGTACCACCAAGGCACTCTCCCTCGGTGTTCCCGAAATACCCGCTATTTTTGTGGGGGTGCTCTCCGCCGTGGGGGGATCGATTATGCGGGACGTGCTCCTCAACACCCCGATCGCACTCATGCACGTCGGGTCGCTGTACGCGGTGGCCGCACTCGCCGGAACAGCGTCCCTGGTTGGTCTGATTGTGCTCGGAGTACCTGTTTTTATCGCCGCGGTTGTCTGTGTGTCGGTGACCTTCGGTGTGCGGATCCTCGCGGTTCTCTTCAGCTGGAGCCTCCCGGAACAACGACGACTGGAACGAATCCCCCGGTTGCCACGGCTCCCCAAGATCACTTTTGGCGGTCGTGCACGCACGGCGCGCACCAGCGCCAAGCGCGCGGGCACAAGTCCCCGCGCGTCGGCAACCACCCGCGTTGGCCCGTCCACCGCCACCGGAGCAATCAACTGGGTCGGAGGGTCACCGCGGACCGGAGCGATACCGCGCGTCACGGCATCCCCCCGCACCGGCTCCATCCCCCGCGTGAATCCATCCCCGCGGACGGGATCAGTGCCCCGCGTCGACTCATCACCGCCCACGGCACCCATCCCCCGCTCGACCCCGACCGCGCCCATCTCGCGCTCGACACCACCCACGCGCCCGGTTTCGACGTCGCGGTTGCCGCGAGCACTGCGCCGCAAGCCCTGAGCGTGCCACTGCGGTGCCGCACGCCCTGAAAGGTTGCGCCGCTCGCGCCGCACTCCCTGGAAGGTTGCGCCGTTCGCACCCCACTACCCCAAGGGTTGCGCCGCTAGCGCCACACGCCCTGAAAGGTTGCGCCGTTCGCACCCCACTCCCTGGCCGATGTGCGCCCTACACCGAGTGTCGTGCAACTCTGCTCGCATCTAGGTTGGCGTGGGAACGCCGCACATCACGCGAGCATTAACGACCTCAGCGTGCCTGCGAATACGCGGGCACGCTGAGGTCACAACACGTTTGTAGTGGACTACACAGCGTTTGCTACACAGCGTCGACTACATATCGTGGACTACACGGCGACGAGCTCGCGGTCGCCGGCTTCGGCACGCACCGCGCGGTTCACGGCGGACACCACAGCCTTGAGCGATGCGGTGGAGATGTCGGCGTCGATGCCCACACCCCACAGGGTTTTGCCGTTGACCCGTAGTTCGACGTACGACGCAGCGTACGCGTCGCCACCGGCGCTGAGGGCGTGCTCGACGTAGTCGAAGAGCTCCACCTCAACGCCCTGCTCGTCCATAATCCCGAGGAACGCGGCGATGGGTCCATTACCAACGGCATTCGCGGCAATGCTGGCGTCGCCGACACGCAGCTGGGTCTGCAGCGAGACCGAACCCGACATATCGCTCGACGTGTTCATTCGCGTGAGCTCGTAACGACCCCATTTGTCCTCGGGACGCTCGGGCGGGGCCGGCAGGTACTCGTCCTGGAAGATGGACCAGATCTGCTCGCTGGTGACTTCGCCACCCTCGGCATCCGTCTTGGCCTGCACCACACCGCTGAATTCGATTTGCAGGCGACGCGGAAGGTCGAGAGCGTGGTCGGTCTTCAGTAGATAGGCGACGCCACCCTTGCCGGACTGCGAGTTGACGCGGACGACCGCTTCGTAGCCACGGCCCACATCCTTCGGGTCGATCGGCAGGTAAGGAACTGCCCAGACGAGGTCGTCGACGGTGACACCGGTGGCCGCGGCTTCGACGGCCATGGCCTCGAAGCCCTTTTTGATTGCGTCCTGGTGCGAGCCGCTGAATGCGGTGTAGACGAGGTCGCCGGCCCAGGGGCTGCGCTCGTGCACCTTGAGCTGGTTGCAGTACTCGGCAGTGCGGCGGATCTCATCGAGGTTGCTGAAGTCAATCTGCGGGTCGATGCCCTGCGTGAACATGTTGAGGCCCAGAGCTACGAGGTCGACGTTGCCGGTGCGCTCTCCGTTGCCAAACAGGCAGCCTTCGATGCGGTCCGCGCCGGCCATGTAGCCGAGCTCCGCGGCGGCGATGCCGGTTCCCCGGTCGTTGTGGGGGTGCAGGCTGAGCAGTACGTTTTCACGGTGCGCCAATCGACGCGACATCCACTCGATGGAATCGGCGTATACGTTCGGAGTTGCCATCTCGACCGTGGCGGGCAGGTTGATGATGACCTTGCGCTCCGGGGTCGGCTCGAAGACCTCAATGACTTGGTTGGAGATCTCGAGGGCGAACTCGAGCTCCGTGCCGGTGTAGCTCTCGGGCGAGTACTCGTAGTAAATCGTGGTGCCAGGCACGGTTGCCTCGGCTGCCTTGCAGAGACGAGCGCCTTCGAGGGCGATATCGATGATCCCCTGCTTGTCCTTGCCGAAGACAACCTCACGCTGCAGCACACTCGTGGAGTTGTACAGGTGCACAATCGCCTGCTTCGCACCCTTGATGGACTCGTAGGTGCGGTTGATGAGGTGCTCGCGCGCCTGGGTCAGCACCTGAATGGTGACGTCGTCGGGGATCAGGTTGTCCTCGATCAGCGAGCGGACGAAATCGAAGTCCGTCTGGCTCGCACTCGGGAAGCCAACCTCGATCTGCTTGTAGCCCATCTTGACGAGCAGCTCGAACATCAGTCGCTTGCGCTCGGGGCTCATCGGGTCGATGAGGGCCTGGTTTCCGTCACGAAGGTCTACTGCACACCAGATAGGGGCGGTCGTGATCTGCTTCGTCGGCCACGTGCGGTCGGGCAGGTCAACGGCGAACTGTTCGTTGTACGGGCGGTACTTGTGCGTCGGCATCGCGGACGGCTTCTGGGTGTTGCGCATCAGGTTTCTTTCCTCAAGTCGTTTGTGGTGAGCCCATGGCAAACTCCGCGACGAGGGAGGCCTGTTTAGGACTCGTCGCGGCAGCTAAGAAGGAGCAGACCGAACAACATCCTCCGAGGGTAGCACCGCATTCCGAGGCTCGCAGCAGTGAAAAGCCCCTTCGCGCCCGCCCCTGCGAAGATTTTCCCGCCCGCTCCGTCGGAAATTTGCTCCCTCCCCTTCGGGAATTCAGGACTTTGACGGCGCACACCTCGTCGATCCGCAAGATACTGCGGCGTCGAAAAGTGGTGATGCGCAAAGTCCTGAATTCCCAGAGGCGGGATGCCCGGAGCGACCCGCTACTGCGCTGCGAGCGCCGCCACGGGAGCAATCCGGGTGGCCCGGCGCGCGGGAGCCCACGATGCCACCAGAGTCAGAAGCGCGGCACCAGCCGCGACGAGCACCAGCAAAATAAGGGGAACGGTGGGCAACACAAACCCGGCCCCGGATGAACCGAGAAGCGACTGCGCTCCGGCCCAACCGTAGAACGTTCCGAGAACGAGCCCCACAAGAACCGCGGCACACGTCAGCTGGGCGCTCTCGGTCAGAATCATCCGGCGGATCTGGCCGGCGGTGAAGCCGAGCGCACGAAGGAGCCCCAGTTCGCGGGTGCGCTGCAACACACTGAGCGACAGGTTGTTCACCATTCCGGCCGCCGCGATCAGCGCGCTGAACGCGGTAAGAGCGGTGAACACAATGCCGATGGTCGTCAGCACGTCATCGGTGCCGGAGTAGCGGTAGGGATCGGCCTCCGCTGCTCGCTGCATCATCGTCTGAAAGCTGTCGATGGCGACCGAGAACATGGTGACCAGGGTCACCGCGATCACCAGCCCGATGGTGTTGCGCGAGCTGCGTTCCGGGTATCGGACGGCATTCTGCGCGGCGAGTCGCGCCGGTGCTGTCCGTCCGAAGATCCGGCCGACGAACCGCAGGGTGGGCGGCATCACCAGGTGAGCACCGAGTGCCAGTCCGGAGAACGAGAGCACTCCGCCCACAACACCGATCAGCACACCCGCGGGGTTCACCGCGCCCACCACCATTCCGAGAACCAGCGCGCCGATTCCCAGAACAAACAGCACAATCGACGCGGCGTTGCGGCCCCGGTGAGAGAGCGTTTCCTCCACGCTTCGCTCTTCCGCGGCACCCGTCGCCTGGATGGGCGTGACGGTGAGTACCCGACGCGAACCGATCCACGAGGCGACCCACGTGGTCAGGATCACGGCGCCCACGGGAAGCAACACCAGAGGCTGCAGGTACTCGAACGGCAGCGATGGCACCGTGCCCATTCCCACCAGCACCGCCAGGGTTCCCGCAGTCACCCCCGTCCCTACAATCAGACCAAGCACCGCCCCCAGGACACCAACAATGAGTCCCTCCCGCGCGACGCCCCGACGCACTGCTGAGGCGGTGGAACCGATGAGCCGCAGCAGGGCGATGGTGCGCGTGCGCCCGGCAATAATGGTGGCAAAGGTGTTGGATGTCACGATGGCGCCGACATACACGGCGATCACAATAAAAACCAAGGCGACGACGGCGAGCATCAGGGCCACCGTGCCGCTCGCCCCGGTTTTGTCATCCGCGGAGAGGATCAGCGCGAACGCGGCGCTACTCTGCAGCAGTGCCACACCGAATGCCGCGCTGAGGCCCGCGACGGTAATGCTCGGGATGTGCTCGCGGAGGACAAACCCGTTCATCGCGCACGCTCGATTCCGAGCATGTAGCTGCTGATCTCCTCGGGTGTGGACTTCGCGCGGTCTTCAACGATTCGGCCGTCCACCAGAAACACGATGCGGTCGGCGTAGCTCGCGGCGATGGGGTCATGGGTGACCATCGCGATGCTCTGGCCGAACCGAGTGCTGGCTTCCGAGAGCAGGCCAAGCACTTCACGGCTGGTGCGGGAGTCGAGGTTTCCGGTGGGTTCGTCGGCGAACACCAGGTCGGGGCGTGTGCCAAGCGCGCGGGCAATCGCCACCCGCTGCTGCTGTCCACCCGAGAGTTCGTGCGGGCGATGTTTCATCCGGTCCCCGAGGCCCAACGTGGAGATGAGCTGGTCGATCCAGGCCTGCTCCTCAGACGTTGGCCGTCGTCCGTCGAGTTCGTAGGCGAGCAGGATGTTCGCCCGCACGTCGAGCGTGGGGACAAGGTTGAACGACTGGAACACAAATCCCACCCGTCGGCGTCGAAGCAGTGTCAGCTCGGCGTCTCCCAGCGCAGTGATGTTGGTGTCACCCAGCCAGACCTCCCCCGACGTGACCGTGTCGAGTCCGGCCATGATGTGCATCAGCGTCGACTTGCCCGAGCCGCTGGGGCCCATGATGGCGGTGAACTCCCCGCGCCGCAGTCCGAGGCTGACTCCGTCGAGAGCGCGCACGGAGGTGGGGCCTGAGCCATAGGACTTGGTGAGCTCTGAAGCGCGGGCGACCATCGGGTGATCGATGCCAGCGCCAGCGCCAGTGCGGTCGAGTCCAGCGCCGTCGAGTCCAGTGCGGTCGAGTCCAGGGCCATCGAGTTGAGAATTCTGCATGTCTCAACGGTAGAAAACGCGCGGCGTAAGCGCGTCAGGCGCAGGATGTGGTCGGTGTCCCCCGCAAGGATGACATTGGGCTCACGAGTTGGGTCAGGCGCAGCGGCGCAGCGGCGCAGCGCTAACACCGCGACACCATCCGGCAGCGCGGCTACTCCCCCACTCGGCAGCGCTTACTCCACTAGCCGGTGCTCGAAAGCGAACACCACCAGCTGCACACGGTCGCGCAGCCCGAGCTTGCCGAGCACCCGACTGATGTGCGTTTTGACCGTCGCCTCGCTGAGGAACTCGCCCGCGGCGATCTCCGAGTTGCTGAGTCCCCGAGCCGCCAGGAGGAAGATGTCGTGTTCCCGGGCAGTCAGGGTGCCGAAGGCGACCGGGGTGACGGGGCTGGTCTGCGAGGCGAAGTGCTGGAACAGCTCACGCGTGGCCGCGGCCGCGATCACCGAGGTTCCCGCGTGCACCGTGCGGATCGCGGCGAGGAGAAACTCCGGCTCGGTGTCTTTGAGGAGAAAGCCGCTGGCTCCTCCGCGGATCGCCCGCGTTGCCGCCTCATCGAGGTCGAACGTGGTGAGAACGATGATCCGAGGCAGGGTTCCCCCGCGCACTTCGGCGGCGGCGAGAATCTCGCGGGTGGAGTCGATGCCGTCCATCACGGGCATCCGAATGTCCATCAAAATCACATCGGGCTGGGCGTCGGCAGCCATCGTGATGCCATCGACCCCGTTGCCTGCCTCGCCGACAAATTCCAGGTCGGGTTGTGACGAGACGAGCATCCGGATGCCCGCCCGAAACAACGCCTGGTCGTCCACGAGCGCGACACGGATGCGGCTCATGCGCGTGGTCCCGACGGGAGCGACGCGGTGACCACAAACTCGCGGCCGTGCGATTCGGCCCGAAGCCAGCCGCCCGCGAGTGCTGCGCGCTCGGTCATACCGGCGATGCCGTGGCCGGTGCGGAGTTCGCCGGTGGGCGGGGAAGCTGCGGTGGCGCTGATGATGGTGACCTCCAGGTCTTGGATCTTCCAGATAAATCGCACACTAACGTCGCGGGAGATGTCGCCGTGCCGAAGCACGTTGGTGAGCGCCTCCTGCACAATTCGAAACACGGCGAGCTGTTGCCCCACTCCGAGCGTGAGCGGTCTGCCCGTCTGGGTGTGGGTGATGCTGAGTCCGGATGCGCGCAGCTGGTCGAGCAGCCGTTCGAGGTCGGCGAGGGCAGGTTGGGGGCCGGATGCTTGGTTGTGGCGAAGCTGCCCCAGGAGTAGACGCACCTCCGAGAGGGCCTCGCGGGCAGTCGACGAGATCGCGGTCAGGGCGCCGTCGACCGCGGCCGGATCAGTGGCGCGGGCGTAGCGCGCACCGTCGGACTGGGCGATGACCACCGCGAGCGAGTGGGCAACCACGTCATGCATGTCGCGGGCGATGCGGTTGCGTTCCTGTTCGATAACGACGTCGCGTTCGGCGGCCTCGGCCTCGCGCTGGGCGTCCATTTGCGCGGCACGGCTCTCGCGGGCACGGATGTTGGTGCGGACGAGGAGGCCCAGCGTCCAGGGCATCCCGAGCAGCACCAGCATGGCGATAAATAGGAACGCGAACTGCAGTGCACCTTGAGCGATGCCGGAGACGCTCGACGAATCGAAGTTGAGGCCGAACTGGTAGGACTGGTTCGTCACCGCGAGGTAGACACTGCCGAGCAACGCGCCGACGCCGACCGAGATGAGGGCGGCCCACTCGATAATGCGACCGCCGTACGCGGCGCACGAGTAGAGCACGGCGAGGATCGCGAAGTCTGCGACGTTGGGCCCGAGCGAGGCGAGGTACATCTGGCTGATCGCGGCGAACCAGCAGACCACCAGGGCGACGCCTGGGGACAACCGCCGCAGCAGCATCGCCACCGACAGCGCCGAGGCGAGGAGGTAGTGAGACATCTGCCCCGACGCCACCGTGGTGGTGACAAAAAAGAAAAAGATCGCGACAATTCCGTCGACCACCAGTTGGTAGGGCTTCAGGAAATGGAACATGGTCTCCACGGTAGGTGCCGTTGGGGGCGCACATCGAACAAAATGCCTCGAAAGCGCCGCTCGGGGCGGGAAATCATCCTCGCGATGTACGCCCCGGCGGCGACCGACGATTAGAAGCCGAGACGCCCGAGCTGCTTCGGGTCGCGCTGCCAGTCCTTGGCGACCTTCACACGAATCGACAAAAAGACCTGCTTGCCGACGAGCTTCTCGACCTGCACGCGGGCGCGGGCGCCAACGTCCTGCAGGCGTTCGCCCTTGTGGCCGATGATGATGCCCTTCTGGCTGTCGCGCTCGACAAAGAGGTTGGCGTAGATCTCGAGGAGGTCTTTGTCGTCCCGCTCGATCATGTCGTCGATGGTGACGGCGATGGAGTGGGGCAGTTCGTCTTCGACGCCCTCGAGCACGGCCTCACGGATGAGCTCGCTGATGCGGGACTCGATGCCCTCATCGGTCACGGCGTCCGAGGGATACAGCGCTGCCGACTTCGGCATCAGCTTGATGAGCTCGTCGGTGATGATGTCGAGCTGGAGTTTGCCCACCGACGAGATCGGGATGATGGCGTCCCAGTCGCGCAGTGCGCTGACGGCCTGCAGCTGCTCGGCGACGGCCGGACGGCTCGCGGCGTCGATCTTAGTGACGATCGCGACCTTTTTGGCGCGGGGAAAACTGTCGAGCTGCTCGCTGATGTACTTGTCGCCGGGCCCGATCTTCTCGTTGGCCGGCACGCAGAACCCGATGACGTCGACGTCGCCGAGGGTGTCTTGCACGATGCTGTTGAGGCGTTCGCCGAGCAGCGTGCGCGGGCGGTGCATTCCGGGGGTGTCAACGATGATGAGCTGGCCGGCGTCGCGGTGCACAATCCCGCGGATCGCGCGCCGTGTGGTCTGCGGCTTCGACGACGTGATCGCAACTTTCTCGCCGACGAGCGCGTTGGTGAGGGTGGACTTTCCCACGTTGGGGCGTCCAACGAAGCTCACGAAGCCTGCGCGAAAGTCGTCTGGATCAGTGGTCGACATGGTGTGTTTCCTTGGTGTTGTGGCTGTGTGCCGCGGCGGTTGAGTTCACGCTGTGTGAAGTGGTGCGGTGTGAAGTGGTGCCGTGTGAAGTGGTGCCGTGTGAATGTGAAGTAATGCGATGCGGATGGGGGCGGTGGTGGATGCTCGGCAGCCCGACCATCACTCGGGATGGTCCTGCTCGCTAGGGAACGCGGACTGGGCGTCGATCAGCGATTGGTCACGTTCGACGAGCACGGTGCTGACGCGTTTGCGGCGTCCCTCGGTGCGCTCGGCGGTCAGGACCAGGCCAGAGGTTGTGGCGCGCGACCCGGCAACGGGCAGTCGCCCCAGGGACTTGCTCAGCAGTCCACCGACGGAATCCACCTCGTCATCGTCGAGCTCGAGACCAAAGAGGTCCCCGAGTTCGTCGACGGGCATGCGTGCACTGACCCGGAAGCGTCCGTCAGAGATCTCCTCGAAGTCGGCGACCTCGCGGTCGTACTCGTCGGAGATGTCACCCACAAGCTCCTCGATGAGGTCTTCGAGGGTCACGAGGCCCGCGATGCCGCCGTACTCGTCGACCACCATGGCGAGGTGGTTCGACTCGAGCTGCATCTGGCGGAGGGTGTCGTCGGCTTTTTTGGATTCCGGCACAAACAGCGCCGGTCGGCACAGTTCTGCCGCCGTGGTGGATTCGGCGCCGGTCGTCTCGTAGGTGTGCCGCGCGACATCGCGCAGATACAGCACCCCGAGCACTTCGTCGATGTCGTCGCCCAGCACGGGCATCCGGGATATACCGCGACTCAGGAACAGCCCCATGGCCGTGCCGAGGGTGTCGTCGCCGTCGACCGTGATCATGTCGGTACGCGGGATCATAACCTCGCGGATAACGGTTTCGTTGAACTCGAAGATCGAGTGGATGAGTTCGCGGTCGTATTCCTCAAGCACATCGAGCTCGGTTGCTTCGTCGACCATGCTGAGCAGCTGCTCTTCGCTGGAGAACGTGGCGCTTTTCGGGCGACCCGGCGTGACCCGGTTGCCGATCGCCACCAGCGCGTCGGCGATGGGCCCGAGGAAGAGTCGGATGGCACGGATGGTGCTGGCAGAGAAACGGAGGATCGAACGGGAATGGGCGCGGCCCACGCTGCGGGGACTCGACCCCACCAGCACAAACGACACCGCGGTCATAATGAGCGCGCTGAACAGCAGTGCCCACCACCAGTCCCGAACGGAGTAGGCGAAGACTAGCGAGACAAGAACGGCGGCGGTCGTCTCCGACACCACTCGCATAAAGTTCAGCGCGTTGATGTGCGCACCAAAGTCCTCGGCGATCGCCAGAAGCGAGCGCTGTGACCGGCTGTGCGCCGCCAGGTCTACGAGGTCAGTGCGGCTCGTGACCTGGAGGGCGGCGTCGGACGCCGCGAGGAGTCCGCCGAACACCACCAGGACAACGGCGATACTGACGAGGAGTGCGATCATCGCAGCAGGCTAGCGTCGGCGTTCGGACATCGCGAAGCCCACAAGGAGATCCCGCTGCAGGCCGAACATTTCTTTTTCGTCCTCGGGTTCGGCGTGGTCGAATCCGAGGAGGTGCAGCAGGCCGTGGGTGGTGAGGAGGAAGAGCTCTTCGAGGGTGCTGTGACCGGCGGTCTCCGCCTGGCCGATCGCGACCTGCGGGCAAAGAACGATGTCGCCCAGCAGGCCTGCGGGTGTGGGAGCGTCTTCGGTTCCCGGGCGGAGCTCGTCCATAGGAAAGCTCAGCACATCAGTGGGACCGGGCTCGTCCATCCACTGCACGTGCAGCTGCTCCATCGCGCCCTCGTCGACGAGCACAATGCCCAGCTCGGCATCGGGATGCACGTGCAACTGATCAAGGTTGTACGTCACCAGTCGCTGGATCGCCGCCTCATCGACCTCGATCGTCGACTCGTTGTTGATTTCGATCGACATTTAGCGACCCCACCTCTTGTCTGCTGTTGTGGGACGCTGATGGTCCGCGGGCTTCTGTCCACGTCGCTCGGCGCGATTGGTGGGTTCCGGAGCGGAGCCCTGGCGCTCGAAACGAGCCGCCTGGCGTTCTGCATCGAACTTGGTATAGGCGTCGACGATTTCGCCGACGAGGGTGTGACGCACCACGTCAGAACTGGTGAGGCGCGCGAAGTGGATGTCTTCGATGCGGTCGAGCACTCGCGTCACCAGCTGCAGACCACTGGCGCCGGTCGGCAGGTCGATCTGGGTGACGTCACCCGTGATCACCATCTTCGAGCCGAAGCCGAGCCGGGTCAGGAACATCTTCATCTGTTCCGGGCTCGTGTTCTGCGCCTCGTCGAGCACAATAAACGCGTTATTGAGAGTGCGCCCGCGCATGTAGGCCAGCGGGGCCACCTCGATCGTGCCGGCTGCGAGCAGCTTCGGCACAATCTCGGGGTCCATCATCTCGTTCAGCGCGTCGTACAGCGGCCGAAGGTATGGATCGATTTTGTCGGTCAGTGTGCCGGGCAAAAAGCCCAGCCGCTCCCCCGCCTCAACGGCCGGACGCGTGAGAATGATGCGTTCGACTTCTTTGCGCTGCAGGGCCTGCACGGCTTTCGCCATCGCAAGATAGGTCTTACCGGTTCCCGCGGGGCCGATGCCAAACACGATGGTGAACTGGTCGATGGCGTTGACGTACTCGCTCTGCCCGATGGTTTTGGGACGGATGCTTTTGCCGCGACTCGTCAGCACCACCTGGCCGAGTACATCGGCCGGGCTTCCTGCCTTCGCGTCGAGTATCGACGCGGACTCCGTGACGTCCGTCGTCTCAAGGTCGGCTCCGTCTCGCACCATGCGCACCAGCTCCTCCACCAGTTCCCTGGCGTTGTGTACCTGATCGGCGTCGCCGCTCAGGGAAATTTCGTTGCCCCGCACCAGCACAGACACCAGTGGGTATTGACGCTCGATCGTTTTGAGAAGTCGATCTTGCGGCCCGAGGAGACGCACCATCGCGACTCCGTCCACAAAGATGTCGATCCGGTCGTCTCCGGAATCCGCCACTGTGGAGTTGTCGCTGCTAACCAAGGGTGCCTTCCCCGATAGACCCGCTCAGCAGGTGAGCGTGCACATGGAATACGGTCTGGCCGGCGCTGGGGCCGGTGTTAAAGATGAGTCGGAATTCACCACTGGCATGCTCGGTGGCGAGTTGCGCCGCAGCATCCACCATCTGCGCCAGCAATGCGGGGTCGCCCGCCGCCAGCTCAACGACGTTGGCGTAGGCCTCGGTCTTCGGCACAATCAGAAGGTGCACCGCGGCCTGCGGGTTGATGTCACGAAACGCGATGATGTCATCGTTCTCGAAGACGATGTCTGCGGGGATTTCGCGCGCGACTATGCGGGTGAAGATAGACGGTTCGCTCTCAGACATGGGTCAAGCTTAAGGCCAAGCGTGTCACCAACGACCGAGTTTCGCGTTGAGCACAGCGATCGCTGCCGGACCCGCGGTCGACGTGCGGAGCACTGTGGTGCCGAGGCGCACGATTGTGGCTCCCGCAGTGACGAGCATCTGCAGCTCTGCGGGGGCGATTCCGCCTTCGGGCCCGACAACCAGCACCACGTCGCGGTCCGTCTCCGGGGCGAGTGATGTGAGGGTGTCTTCGCCCGTCGGGTCCAGCACAATCATGCGGGTGTGTGCGGCGAGGAGGGCGAGCTGTTTGGTGCTGACGAGTTCGCCGACTTCGGGGATCCAGGTTCGGATCGCCTGTTTGCTGGCCTCGCGCACAATGGCTTCCCAGCGGGCGTGACCTTTGGCGACTTTGGCGCCCTCCCAGCGGGAGATGCTGCGCTGGGCCATCCACGGGATGACTCCATCGATGCCGAGTTCGGTGGCGGCCTGCACGGCGAGCTCGTCGCGGTCGCCCTTGGCGAGGGCTTGTGCCAGCCAGATTCCGGGTGAGGACGCCAGTTCGCGGGTGATCTCGTCGACCTCGATCTCGAGGAGAGTGTGGTCGGCGAGCACAATCGGCCCCGAGATGGTGAGGCCTGCGCCGTTACCGATGAGTACTCGCTCGCCAACCTGCACTCGGCTGACGGTCACGGCGTGCCGAGCCTCGCTGCCGGTGAGTTGCGCGCGCGCACCCACCTCGATCTCGGTGATTTCTTCGTTCAGATAGAAGTGCGCCATGCGCTCTTCCCTCCCCGGCTCGCCGCCGACCTTCGATAATTCAGGATTTTACCGCCGCCCACCCTGGCCCGGGCGCGGCAACTCGCGAGACCACCACCGTCACCGGTTGCATTGTCCTGAATTCCTAAACGGAAACAGGAGCGTCTCGGTGACGGTGGTGAACGTCACGGTGATGGTGCGACCGTAGTGGTCGCCACGGTGATGGGCCGCGCCAGGCACGGGCTGCGCCCGCGCCGACGCGATTAGACGTTCAGAAACCGGTCGCGAAGCTTCGCGAAGAGTCCCTGCTGGAAGTGGGCAAGGTGCGGAGCGACGGTGCGCTGCGACTTCGCCAGTTCTTTGATGAGGTTCTGCTCCTTGTGGTTCAGCTTCATCGGCGTCACCACCTGGATACCGATCTTCAGGTCACCGCGACCGCCGCCACGCAGGCGGGTGATGCCACGGTCTTTGATCGTCAGGATCTCCGCGCTCTGGGTGCCCGGCTTGATTTCGATGGGCACCTCGCCGTCGAGGGTCTTGAGGATGGTCGACGTACCCAGGATGGCGTCGGTCATCTGCACCTCGAGGGTGGCGAGGAGGTCGTCACCGTTGCGGCTGAACGTGTCGTGGTGGCGCACCTTGATCTCGAGGTACAGGTCGCCCTGGGGGCCGCCGGCGGGGCCGACCTCGCCCTGGGACGGCATCTGCAGACGAAGTCCGGTGTCGACGCCCGCGGGGATGTCGACGGACAGGGTGCGAGCCGCGCGAACGCGACCCTGGCCCTGGCAGGTGGGGCACGGGTTCGGGATAACGGTGCCGTATCCGCGGCAAGTGCCGCAGGGGCTGGAGGTCATCACGTTGCCGAGCAGGCTGCGCACGGCACGCTGGATCTGGCCGCTTCCGTGGCAGATGTCGCAGGTGACCGGTCGGGTTCCGGGAGCACAACACGTTCCATTGCAGGTCTCACAGAGAACTGCGGTGTTGACCTCGATGTCGCGCTTGGAGCCGAAGATGACCTCGTCGAGGTCCATCTCCACACGCACCAGGGCGTCCTGGCCGCGTTCACGGCGCGAGCGCGGCCCACGGCTCTGCCCACCTCCGCCGAAGAAAGTCTCAAAAATGTCGCCGAAGCCGCCGAAGCCTTGGCCGCCACCGAATCCGGGCTGCGGGCCGATGTCGTACTGCTGGCGCTGATCGGGATCACTCAACACGTCGTAGGCGTGCGTCACAAGCTTGAACTTGTCGGACGCATCCGGGTTCGGGTTCACATCGGGATGCAATTCCCGTGCGAGCCGGCGATACGCCTTTTTGATCTCGTCGGGTGTCGCGTTGCGATCGACGCCGAGTACTTCGTAATGGTCTGCCACTTATCCCTCACCGAGCAGCCGCGTCAGGTAGCGAGCTACTGCTCGTACCGCGGCCATGTTGTTCGAATAGTCCATACGTATTGGTCCCAATACGCCAAGTCGTGCAATGCTTCCGCCGGATGCTGCGTATCCGCTCGTCAGTACAGAAGTCTCTTCCAGGCCAAATTCGGCGTTCTCGCGGCCGATACTCACGGATACCCCGTGCTGGTCTACCGCCATCTCGCCAAACAGCCTCAAAAGCGTAACCTGCTCCTCGATGGCTTCGAGAACCGGAAAAATACTGCCGGAGAAATCATCCTCGGTGCGCACCAGGTTCGCCGTGCCGGCCATCACCAGTTTGTCTGCGCGGTTCGCCGCGACCTGTTCGATGAGGCTCGCGGAAATCTGCTGGACGATCGGCTGCATTGCCGGCGGAAACTGGGCGGGGAGTGACGCGAGCAGGGTCGCGGCTTCGGCGAGACCGAGCCCGCCGAGCGTGGCGTTGAGGCGCGAGCGGAAATCAAGCAAAAATGTGCCGTCGAAGGCGGAGGCGATGTCGACCAGTCGCTGTTCGACCCGACCGCTGTCAGTGATCAGCACCGTCATCACGCGGGTTGCACTGAGGGGAACCAGTTCGATGTGTCGCACGCGCGATCGCGCCAGCGACGGATACTGCACCAGAGCAACCTGATTGGTGAGCTGAGACAGCAGTCGCACCGTTCGGGCGAGAACATCGTCGAGGTCGACCGATTGGCCGAGGAACGCTTCGATCGCCTGGCGCTGCGCACCAGTCAGGGGGCGGAGATCCGCGAGCTGGTCAACAAAAAGACGGTAGCCCTTATCGGTCGGAACTCGACCCGACGAGGTGTGGGGCGCGACAATCAGCTCTTCTTCTTCGAGCAACGCCATGTCGTTGCGGATGGTCGCCGCAGAAACGCCAAAGGAGTGCCGTTCCACAATCGACTTCGAGCCGACGGGTTCACGGGACTCCACATAGTCGTGGACAATCACACGGAGTACATCGAGGCCACGTTCGGAAACCATCTCTACGCCTCCTCATTCTTTAGCACTCGCGGATAGTGACTGCCAATTCTATCGTGCCTTGCTGAGGTTTGCCGTTGCAGCGCATCGAGTCGAGGCGATACCGTGGCCACGTATACCGAGCGAAGGATTACACCCATGACGGACTCCACCCCGGGACCTACCCCCGCATCCACTCCGCCGGCCCCGCTCACGCCGGCCGAAGACAAACAGTGGGCCTCGTTCGCGCACTTCGGTGGTGTGCTCCTCTTTGTCCCCTCCCTCATCATTTATCTCCTCTTTAAAGACCGGGGTGCGCTCACACGCCAGGAGTCCAAAGAGGCGCTGAACTTTCAGATCACGTACCTGATCGCCTGGCTCGCCCTGACGATTGTGGCGTCGATCCTCGGCGCGATTTTTGTGGTCATCGGCCTGTGGCCCCTCGCGCAACTGCTCAACTTCCTCCCGTTCCTCCTGTACCTGGCAAATGCGGCGCTGTCGATTGTGGGCGGGCTGAAGGTCAACTCGGGCGCGGCGTACCGCTATCCCGTCGCCCTGCGTCTTATCAAATAGGGTTCCCGCGCCTCAAATAGGGTTCGCACGCCCCAGTTCCCACAAGTTCTCGCGCGCCGCGGGCCATCCGGGGTGTGTTGTCCGCGGTTAACCGCTTTAATGGCCGTATGTCAGAGACCACTCCCCCGCAAAACCCGTATCAGGCGTCAGCGCCGCTCAGTCCCGCTGATGAGAAGCTGTGGGCGACACTGATCCACGTCGGAGGAATCTTCTTCCTCTTCCTCCCCTCCCTCATCGGCTACCTCGTGTTGAAGGATCGCGGACCGTTCATCAAAGAGCACACCCGCGTTGCACTCAACTTCCAGATCACCATGGCGATCGCCTACGTGGTGGGCTACATCACGATCATCATTGTTATCGGCGGGCTCATCCTGATCGCCGTTGCTGTGGTGGTCATTGTGTTCAGCATCATTGCTGCGGTCGCCGCCAACAACGGTCAGCTCTACAAGTACCCGCTGACCATCGAGTTCATCAAGTAACACTCTGTTCGCTGGAAGGGCTCCCCGCAGCATCCTGGGGAGCTCGGTGCGCCGCTACTCGTCGAGTAGACGGCGCACTACTGCGTCGGCGAGAAGACGGCCGTGCAGGGTGAGTTCGATCGTGCCGCGAAGTGCCGCACGAGCATCCACCAATTCATCGGCAATGAGACCGGCCACGGCGGTGCGTCCCGCCGGTGTGAGCTCGCTCGTCTGCAGACCCTCACGGATACGCGAGCGCAGCAGCACCCGCTCGACCCGCCGCGTTTCGGCGTCGAGCGTCTCGCGTCCGGCAGCCGGCGAGTGACCGGCACCGATGCGATCGGCGTAGGCGGCGGGATGCTTAACGTTCCACCATCTCACTCCCCCGACGTGACTGTGCGCACCCGGGCCGATGCCCCACCAGTCATGCCCCTGCCAGTACGCCAGGTTGTGGCGCGACTGGAAGCGCGTTGACGGATCCGTGGAGTCGCCGGAGAGAGACGCCGCGCCCGCAAGCTCGCCGGCAAGGGCCTGGTCGACGTCCACCGACGAAGTGCGCGCCCAGTTGCTGACCTCGTACCAGGAGTAGCCAGCCTCCGAGAGGCGAGCATCGACAAATTCGTACATGTCGGCCTGGGTGTCGTCGTCCGGTGTCGCCACTTCGCCGCGCCGGATCTGCCGGGCGAGCTTGGTGCCGTCTTCAACGATGAGGGCATACGCCGAGATGTGGTCGGGCTTTTGGGCCACGGCCGCCTCGACCGAAACCTGCCAGTCCTCCAACGATTCGCCGGGGGTGCCGTAAATGAGGTCGAGGCTGACCTGGAGTCCCGCCTCGCGCGCCCATGCGACAACGAGGGGAATCCGTTCCGGGTCGTGGGTGCGCTCGAGGGTCGCGAGCACACGAGGCACCGCGGACTGCATACCGAAAGACACCCGGGTGAAACCGGCCGCGCGCAGCGCGAGCAGGTAGTCGAGGTCGACGGAGTCGGGATTCGCCTCGGTGGTGACCTCGGCTCCAGGGGTAAGTCCCCAGGTGTCCACCACCGAGTGCAGCATTGCGGTCAGATCGGTGACCGGGAGCAGCGTGGGGGTACCGCCACCGAAGAACACCGTGGACACCGTGCGGTCGGGCAAGCCAGCCGATGAAAGCACACGCGCCGCCTGGGCCACCTCGTCGATGGCCTGGCCCGCGTAGTCACTGCGCTTGGCGCCGCGCAGCTCGTCGGCCGTATAGGTGTTGAAGTCGCAGTAGCCGCAGCGCACCCGGCAATAGGGAACGTGCAGGTAGACACCAAAGTTGCGGGTGTTCGCGCCGTCGGCGACAGAAATGGGAAGGAGGCCGTCGAGCGGTGCGGGATCGGCGAGGGGAAGTGCGCTGGGCATAAGAAGCCGACTACTCCGAGATTGGACCGGCGAGAGCGCGTTCGTAGCGCTTCGTCGATAGGCGCTGCATCACGCGCACGGCGGGATAGGCCACCCACCAGTACCAGCGCGACGGGCGCGAGAACGCACGGATTGTCATCCAGACCGAGCCGTCGGGCTCGCGCTCGATGATCCAGCTCTCTTCTCCGCGGAACGGGTGCCCGTCGAGGGTGCCGTAGGCGAAGCCCTTGCGGGTCGGTTCGTCGATGACGTACACAACCCGCACCGGAGCGTTGACGCGGAAGGGGCCAACCGACGAGGCCAGGTTCGCGGTGTCGCCCGGCTTCATCAGCGACGAGCCGTCGGGAGCCTGCGGGATCTCACCCGCACCATCGATGGTTGCGGCGTCGATGGGGGTTCCGAACTCGTCGAATCCGACCGGGCTGTAGCTGCGGTCGGTGACTTCGGTCGGCGATTCAGAGACCTCAACGGTGAATCCGCTCCCGCGCTGGATGCCCCAGCTGAGCGCACTCGTCCAGGCATAGGTCCAGCGGGCCTCACCGAAACCGAGGCGCACCCGGCTGCCGGCGGAGCGGAATCCTGCGGGCGGGAAGCTGAGCAGGTCAACAGCCTGCGTCGCCCCAACCGCCCCGTAATTGACCGGACGTTCCCAGAGCGGACGGGAAGACATTACTTCTTTTCCTTTTTAGCCTCGGTGTCTCCCGAGAGCGCCGCAATGAACGCTTCCTGGGGAACCTCAACGCGGCCCACCATCTTCATACGCTTTTTGCCCTCTTTTTGCTTTTCGAGGAGCTTGCGCTTGCGAGTGATGTCACCGCCGTAGCACTTGGCGAGAACGTCCTTGCGCATGGCGCTGATGCTCTCGCGCGCAATGATGCGCGCACCGATGGCAGCCTGGATCGGCACCTCGAATTGCTGGCGCGGGATGAGCTTTTTGAGGCGTTCCGTCATCAGCACACCGTAGGCATAGGCCTTGTCACGGTGCACAATCGCGCTGAACGCGTCGACGGCTTCGCCCTGAAGAAGGATGTCGACCTTCACGAGGTCAGCGACCTGCTCGCCCGAGGGCTCGTAGTCCAGCGACGCGTAGCCGGCGGTGCGGCTCTTGAGCTGGTCGAAGAAGTCGAACACAATCTCGCCGAGCGGCATTGTGTACTTCAGGTCGACGCGGTCTTCACCGACGTACTCCATGCCGAGCATGGTTCCGCGGCGCCCCTGGCACAGCTCCATCACCGTGCCGACGTAGTCCTTCGGGGTCAAAATCGACGCACTGACGATGGGCTCGCTGACGCTGGCGATCTTGCCACCGGGGAACTCGCTCGGGTTCGTGACAGTGGTGGTGCGCTTGTCGTCGGTCATCACTTCGTAGATCACCGAGGGTGCCGTGGCGATGAGGTCGAGACCGAATTCGCGCTCGAGGCGCTCGGTGACGATCTCAAGGTGGAGCAGACCGAGGAATCCACAACGGAACCCGAAGCCGAGCGCAACGGACGTCTCGGGCTCGTACACCAGGGCGGCGTCACTGAGCTTGAGTTTGTCGAGCGCTTCGCGCAGCACCGGGTAGTCGGAACCGTCGATCGGGTAGACACCCGAGAACACCATGGGCATGGGTTCGGAGTAACCCTTGAGAGCAACGGTCGCTGGCTTCGCGTGGCTGGTGACGGTGTCGCCGACCTTGCTGAGGCGAACATCCTTGACACCGGTGATGAGGTAGCCGACCTCGCCGACGCCCAGTCCCTTCGAGGGAACGGGCTCGGGAGCGCTGACACCAATTTCCAGCACCTCGTGGGCACTTTTGGTGCTCATCATCATGATTTTTTCGCGCGGCTTGAGCTGGCCGTCGATCATACGGACGTACGTGATGACACCACGGTAGGCGTCATAGACGGAGTCAAAAATCATGGCTCGAGCCGCAGCATCCGGATCCCCGACGGGCGGAGGAATCATGGCGGTCGCACGATCGAGCAGCTCGGGTACTCCCACGCCGGTCTTGCCGGAGACAAGAAGGATGTCTTCGGGCTTGCAGCCAATAAGGCCGACAATCTCTTTGATGTACTTCTCGGGGTCTGCCGCGGGCAGGTCGATTTTGTTCAGCACAGGAATGATCGTCAGGTCGTTCTCGAGCGCGAGGTACAGGTTCGCGAGCGTCTGGGCTTCGATGCCCTGCGCCGCGTCCACCAGCAGAATCGCGCCTTCGCAGGCCGCGAGTGACCGCGAAACCTCGTAGCTGAAGTCGACGTGACCGGGGGTATCGATCATGTTGAGTGCGTAGGTCTGGCCTTCGAACTCCCAGGGCATACGTACGGCCTGGCTCTTGATGGTGATACCGCGCTCACGCTCGATATCCATCCGGTCGAGGTACTGGGCTCGCATGTCCCGGTCGCTGACGACACCCGTGATCTGCAGCATTCGATCGGCCAACGTCGACTTACCGTGGTCGATGTGAGCGATGATGCAGAAGTTGCGGATGAACGCTGGGTCGGTCGAGGCAGGCTCGAGGGCCTTCAGTGCGCGTGGTGACATTTGTGCAATTGTCCCACGATCGAGCGCCCACACGGCACACTCCGTGCCGATTGGGCCAGGTTAGGCCGTTTTTGTTACAGCCAGGCGAACAAAAAGATGGGTGCGGCGAAGATAATTCCGAGGATGATGACGGCCAGCCAGCCGAGCAGCGCGAACCAGCCGAGCACAATTCCCCAGGTACCGAAGGTACGTCCGTTGGGCTCGCGGCGGCGCGCGTAGTGCCCGATGATGATGGCCGCGATGGGCAGGATCACGGTCTGTCCGAACACCAGCGACGCGATTCCGCCGATGAAGCTGAGCAGTCCGAGAAGGCGTCCAGAGCTGGGCTCGCCGGGGGTGTATCCGGGCCGCGCGTACGGGTTCGCGCTGGTGAAGGACTCGTCCGGTGTGCGCTGCAGAACGACCGGGGTGTCCGAGCGGGGTTCGGTGGGCGGTGTCGGGGCAGTCGAAGTCATACTTCGAGACTAACGACCCGGCCTGCGAATGCCATCGGGGGTTTCCCCCATCATCCTCGGGGTCGGTCAGGGTAAACCGCCGCTGCGTCCACACGGTCCGAACCCACGCGGTCGCGCGTTCCGAGTTGTCAGGGCGCGCAGGGCGGGGTGGATGCTAGGGCGTCACCTTGGTGATGTCGCGCAGAGCGCCTTCAATCCCAGGGAAAACAAAAACAAATCCCGCGCCCTGGAGTTTTGTGGGCAGAACCCACCGACTCTTGAGCAGTAGTTCCGGTTCGGTACGGATCACCCAGGCGCCGAGATGGATCATCCAGGAGAACAACGGGATCCCGATTGGAACCGAGAGAACCCGACGCAGCGTCGCCATCAGTTCACGGTTCTCGACGGGGCCGGGAGCCGAGAGGTTCACGGTGCCCTCGAGGGTGGGGGTGTCGCGAATGAACCGGATCGCCCGGTAGAGGTCGTCAATATGGATCCAGCTGAATCGCTGGCGGCCTCCGCGGGTTTTTCCGCCGTGCTGCGTACCACCGAGCCCGAGTCGGGTCAGCCAGAGCAACGGCGCCAGTGCAGAACCGTCTCCGAGCACAATCGCCATCCGCAGTGCGACCTGCCGGGTGGCCGTCACATCGTGAGCGAAAAACTCGCGCTCCCACGACGTCGCGACATTGACCGAGAAACCAGACCCGATCTGCCCGTCTTCGTCGGTCATCGCGATGTCATCGGCGTGGCGATAAATGGTTGCCGTGCTGGCGTTGAGCCACAGCGCCGGTGGGTTTTCAAGGGTGGAAACCACACGGCCGAGCTCCTCGGTGGTGAGAAGCCGTGAGCTGAAGATCGCGGCGCGGTTGCGGTCCGTGTAGCGACAGTTGACGCTTTTGCCCGCGAGGTTGATCAGCAGGTCAGCTCCGTCGAGAACTCGGGTGAGGGCGGCGGTGTCGCCCCACACGGCATCCGCCCCACGGCGTCCGATTGTCGCGACGGACGCACCATCGGCGACAAAACGCTCGGTGAGGTATTTGCCGATAAAGCCGCTTGCCCCGGCGATAACAACCCGGCGGCCAGTGACCGGCGTGAACGGTGCCGCGGTAGTGGATGCCGCGTCCGATGGCGTGGGGGTGCCGGATGCCCGGTCGGTCACAGGGTGACCGCGGGGGCGGGGAGGCGGCTGAGGCCCGTCACAATGTCGTCGGCGGAGGCAGCGAGGCAGATCCGGATCCAACCTTCACCCGACCGGCCGAACGCGCTGCCCGGGGCTACTGCCACCCGGTTGTAGACGAGGAAGGTCTCGGCCCACGAGGCCACATCGCCGCCGGTGGCGTGGCTCACATCGATCCAGAGGTAGAAGGCGCCATTCGGCTGCAGGTAGCGGATGCCCCGCTTGTCGAGCAGCTCGGTAGCGAGCACGATGTTCTCGCGGTAGTGCTCGCGGGCCGCAACGACATGACTGTGGTCGCCCGTGATCGCGGCGATGGCCGCGTACTGCGCCGGGGTGTCGACACAGCTAATCGACGCTTCCTGCACGGTGCGCATGGTTTCGGCGAGCCCGGGCGGGGTCACGAGGTACCCGACGCGGATGCCCGTCATGGCGTAGGTCTTGGAAAGGGAGAACGCGGTGAACACCCGGCCGTCGCGGTCGAGGCTCGCGATACTCACGTGCGGCTCCGCCCAGGTGAAGTACTCGTATACCTCGTCGCTGATCACCCAGAGGTCGTGACGGCGGGCGAAGTCGAGGAGTTCCTGGAGGTTGGCCTTGGGGATGACCGTGCCGAGGGGGTTCGACGGGGAGTTAACGATGAGCACCCGGGTGCGGTCGGTAACGAGCCGCTCGAGTTCTTCGATGGTGGGAAGGAACCCGTTCTCGGGCTTCAGGCTGTAGGGCACCGGGGTCGCGTCGATCATCCGCGCACTCATGGTGAAGGTGGTGTATCCGGGATCGGGCACCAGCACCTCGTCGCCGGCGGCCAGCAGCAGGTGCATGGCCTGGTGGAGTCCCTGCGAGGCACCCACCGTGACCCAGACCTGTTCAACATCGACGCGTATCGAGTTCTCGCGGGCGAGTTTCTCCACAATCGCGGCCCGCAGCGCCGGGATTCCACCGTTGTCGGTGTAGTTGGTCTCGTCGTCGTCCCATGCTTGTTTCGCCGCGGCAGCAATGTGCGGGGCGACGGGCACGTCGGGTTCGCCAACAGCGAGGGAGGTAATTCCGTCGAGCTGGAGGGCGAGATTAAAGATTCGCCGGATGCCGGAAGCTGGTACCAATGGGATGTGCGGTGCGAGAAACGGCATGCACTAACGCTAGCTCCTTGAGGACGGATCCCGCCGCACACGGCGTGGTGGCTGGTGCTTCGAGGGCACCTACCCGAATACTATTCAGGTAGCACGACACGGGTAGATCCGATGCGATTGCCGGAATGGGCCTCCAACTGGTAATGTTTCCTGTTGGCTTGCGCGCAACGTTCCGAGAGGACCAAACGCGATCGCGGCCGAGAATTGGTATCTGATTCTTATCCTCGGCTGCCTCCCACCATTTACGTAAACGAAAAGGTTATTCACGTGGCAAATATCAAGTCGCAGATCAAGCGAATTGGCACCAACAAGAAGTCTCAGGAGCGCAACAAAGCGGTCAAGAGCGAGCTGAAGACGGCAATCCGCGCTACCCGCGCTGCCATCACCGTCGGTGACAAGGAGCTGGCCGTCAACGCTCTGCTCGTTGCTGCGAAGAAGCTTGACAAGGCCGCCAGCAAGGGCGTCATCCACAAGAACCAGGCAGCGAACCGCAAGTCGGCCATCGCTCGCGCGGTTGCAGCGCTCTAAGTAGATCAACACCGCCTAGAGCCGGTACGGCGCGCTCCCCCGCATTTCACGGACGGATCGCCCACACACCAACTTCAACGCCCATCACGTTCACGTGGTGGGCGTTTTGTTGTGCCCGGAGTACGCGCGCCGGGCGCCGCTAGCCGGTGGACGCGCTGCATGGGTAATTCTGGCGGAGGCGCTGCGTGGGTAATCCCGGTGGAGGCGCTGTGCAGGCCAGACCTGTGGGAGCGCTTAGCGCTGCCCGCGGTTGCTGACGACGCCGATCATACGCTCGAGGGCGAATACCGGGTCACGCCCGGCACCCTTGACCTGCGCATCAGTCTCAGCCAACAGCTCGATGGACCGACCGAGGCCTTCGTCGCTCCATCCACGCAGGTCGCGCTGGGCACGTTCGACCTGCCAGGGGGCGAGACCGAACTGCTGGGCGAGCTGACCGGAGCCGCCACGCGCGCCGGAGATCTTGGCCATGGTGCGGAGCTTGGCCGCAAACGCCGCCACCATGGGCACCGGGTCGGCACCGGACGACAGTGCGTGACGCAACAGCACCAGTGCTTCGCCGCGGCGACCCGCGATGGCCGCGTCGGCCACCTTAAACGCGTTGGTCTCCACGCGCCCGGAGTAGTACTTCTCCACCGTGATCTCGGTGATCTCCTCGCTGGAGTCGGCGAGGAGCTGCTGGCACGCGGCAGCAAGCTCGGCGAGGTCGTCGGAGAACGCCGACACCAGTGCGCGCAGGGCACTTGAGGTGATCCGGCGTTTTTTGTCGGAGAACTCCGCCGCGGCGAAGTCGAGTTTGTCGCTGTCTTTTTTGAGCTCAGCACACACCACTTCGATGCCGCCACCAAGTCCGCCGCGGATCGCGTCGAGAAGTTTCTTGCCTCGCACGCCACTGGCATGACGCAGCACAAGGTAGGTGTCGTCGGCCGGGTTCTCGAGGTAGGCGAGCGTCTCGGTGATAAAGGCGTCGGTGCACTTCTCGACGTTCGTTACACGGATGAGACGGGGCTCCGCAAACAGTGACGGGCTGGCGAGGGTGATCAGCTGGCCGGGCGCATAGCCGTCGGCTTCGATGTCGCTGACTTCGAGGCTGGGGTCTTCCGCCCGCAGGGTGTCGCGCAGCATCCGCAGGGCGCGATCGGCGAGGAATCCTTCGGGGCCGGAGATCAGCACAACCCGCGCGGGGCGGATCGCCTTCCAGGCGAGCTGGGGAATCGCAGGCGCAGACTTTTTCGCCACCGTTTTCGCAGGCACAGAGTCCCCTTTCGTCGCTCAAGCTTAATCGCCACGTCCGACGTCCGAGTGCTCTCGCCACAGCGTCACGGCTCCGTCGCCTTCACCGGGAGCAACAAGGACGAGCCCGTCGCGATCGGTTCTCGCGGCAACGGTGCCGCTGGCCGCAAGCATCCCGAGCAATTTGGCATTGGGATGCCCGTACCCGTTGTCGGCGCCAACACCGATCAGGCCCACGGTGGCGGATGCGTCGAGGTAGAGCTCTGCGCTCTGGTCAGCGGAGCCATGGTGGCTGACCTTGACCACGTCGACGTGCGCCAGCGGGCCGTTCTCCGAGCGCAGCCGCTGCTGGGTGCTCTCGCCCAAGTCGCCGAGGAAGAGCGAACTGAGGCAGGTCACCTGGCACTCCCCCACCGGATCGAAGCGCACGGCAACGCTTGCGTCGTTGCCCGGTTCGATGTCTCCGAGGCGGGCGGGAGGCCAGAGAACCGTCCACCTCAGGTCGCCGATGGTGCCGATCGCGCCGTCGGAGACCGGGTCGATAACCGCGCCTCCCTCCGCGAGCGTCTGCACCAAGTCGTCGTCGGCGGGCTCGCCGCTGGGTCCCACCAGGGCGCGATCCACTTTGCCGATCACGGCGGCCGTTCCTCCCACGTGGTCGAGGTCGAAATGGCTGAGCACCAGCAGGTCGATGTGGTCGATACCCAAGGTGTTGAGGCAGGAGGACAGGACCGCGGGCTCCGGGCCGGTGTCGACCAACACCACGGTGCCGGCGCTGCGCACCACCACGGCATCCCCCTGCCCGATATCGCAGGCGGCGAGCTGCCAATCGGGAGGACGAGCAACGCGGGAAGCCAGATGGGAACCCGCCGCCATACCCACCACCACAACGATGCCGGCGGCAACCAGGCCAACGAGCAGTCGGCGCCACCGGGGGCGAAGAGTCGCGAGCACCACCACAAGGACGAGCACTGTAAGGAGCGCGAGTACTCCCGCGCCGAGCGCCCCGCCGATCCACGGCACGCGGGCAAACGGCGCGTCCGCGAAGAAGCGCGCGATCGCGGCGATCCAGGCGGCGGGGAGCCAGGCGATCTGCGCGACCACTCCTGCGACACCGGGCAGCACCGGGGCGAGGAGGCAGGCAACGAGTCCCATCACGGTGGCCAGCGGCGCTGCCGGGCCCGCGAGCAAATTCGCGACGATGCCAAATGTCGGGATGCTCGCGTCGAGGAGAATCAGCACGGGCTGGCACGCGAGTTGCGCGGCGACAGGGACGGCGATGACGGCGGCGAGCCACAGGGGCATCCACCGCGCAATCTTTCGGGCGAGCGGACCGGCGAGAACCAGGAGTCCCCCGGTCGCGAGAACGGAAAGAACAAAACCGTACTGGCGGGCCAGCCAGGGGTCGATCACCAGCAGAACGAGCACAGCTGCGCCCAACACCGGAACTCCCTGCACGGGGCGTCCTGCAGCGAACGCGACCAGCACCAGCGTTGCCATCACTGCCGCGCGAACGACACTCGGCTCGGGTGTCACGAGGATCACAAAGCCGAGGAGTACCAGCAGCGAGCATCCCACCCGCGCCAGCCGAGACAACCCGACCGCCGCGCCAGCAAACATAATGAGGCCGATCACAATGGCACAGTTCGCGCCGGAGACCGCCGTGAGATGGCTCAATGAGGATGCCTTCATCGCCTGGTCGAGCGAGTCCGTCACCGCGGTCGTGTCGCCGATGGCGAGCCCCGGCAGCAGCAGAGCGCCGTCACCGGGCAGGTCCGTAGCGAGCGCGGTGAAACCGACCCGCAGGTCGGCCGCCCAGGCCAGCCACCCCGGGGCGCCGTCGATGATCTCGGAGGGCTGCTCCGCGAACACCAGGTAGGAGGCGTCGTCGGCGGGCGGAGTCGGCTGGAACGCGCCGCTGATGCGCAGCTCGGTGCCGATGGCGATTGGGGATCCGGGAGGGTTGGGAGCCGCGTCGAAAACCAGCACGGGCACCTGGAGACCCACAACCGGTGTCTCTCCCTCCACGGCGACGAGGGTCGCGGCGACTGGTCCCTCCGTGAGCGTGGCCGTGGTGACCACTCGTGCGTCGAGAACGGGCGACTCGGCGAGCGCCGCTGCGAGCACCTCGGGACGACGGCCTTCCCCGTGCACCACCGCCGACGTCAGCACCAGGGCGACGGCTCCGCAGCACACGGCGACCATCACCGCCGCGCGGAAACGCTGGCGGCGCGCGACCACAAGAAGCGCCACCGCGAGCATCCACCCGCCACACGCGACAGCGGGCATCGCTCTCGGCAACGCGAGAAACACTGCCGCCGCGATCCAGGCCGCCGCCGCGGGTACGGCAAGTCGCAGGTCCATCAGGGGGTGGCGTTATACGCCGTCGAGGGATGCGGTCATGCCGAAACGCTAAGTGCTCGCCGCTGCTGGGCGGGAATCAGGAGGCACAACTGTGAACTATGCAGCCCTCGAGAACACTGGTGAGGACGGGACTCGCGCTCTTCGCGCGCCTCAGATCAGGAGTAGCGCTCTTCCCGCCAGGGGTCACCATAGATGTGATAGCCGTTCTCTTCCCAGAAGCCGGGTTCGTCATCCGATTGCATCACGAGGCCGCGTACCCACTTCGCGCTCTTCCAGAAATACAGGTGCGGGATAAGGAGTCGTGCGGGACCACCGTGCTCAGGCTCCAGCGGCTCGCCGTCGAACTCATACGCGATCCAGGCTTGACCATCGAGCAGGTCTTCCAACGGGATATTGGTGGTGTACCCGCCATACGAATGCGCCATCACAAAGTCGTGGACGGACTCCACCTCCTCGAAAAGAGTGTCAAGGGAGACCCCGCGCCACGACGTACCCAGCTTCGACCATCGAGTGACACAGTGAATATCGGTGGAGATGTCCTCTGCCGGCAGCGTGAGGAACTGATCCCAAGACCAGCTGTGTTTTGCGCCGGTCTCGGTATGGATGGAGAAGTCCCATTCAGCGGTGTCCACCCTGGGGGTTGGACCAGCCGAGAGGACCGGGAAGTCTGTGGTGAGGAATTGCCCGGGCGGAAGTTCCGGGCTCGCGTCTCGCGGCCGTCCGCCAAACCCTCGCGATACAACGCCCATGATTATCTCCTTCGTTTGGTTCCGGGTGGACGGTCCTGGGCTTCTTCGACCATTGCTGCGGTCGCATCAAATTGCGTCATGATCAGCGCCGCTGTGCTCGCGAAGCCGGCGGCAAGGGCAAGAAGTATCGATGGGAGAAATGCGGTCGCGGGTGGCACCCATCCTCCGATGAGCCACGGAAGTGTGACCAATACAACAACGGCCGCTGTGCTCGCCCACTGATTGACCACGAGGGCCCGTGAGCCGCCCGATCCACCCTGCATCAACATCCGCCACCCCGTGTCGACGGTGGAGAGCAGCACTACCGCTCCCAGGACGATGAATGTCACGGCGCCCCAGATCGGGTCAAAGGCCGCAAGAACCAGGGAGAGAAATAGTGGCAGGGCGTAGATAGTAAAAACCCACCGGACGCCAGAACGGAGGTAGCGATCGGCCGCATCCGTCGCCATCAGACGGCGGTGCAGGTCGGTGTCGATATAGAAGAACACCCCCACGATGAAGGTACCGATGAGGGTTGCTGAGATTCCCGCTACGCCCAACAGCAATTCATTCACATTGATGCGCATCGTCGATCAGCTCTCTCGCAGTCGATAGTTGTGTGGGTGGCCACTTTCTCGCAACGAGGAAAGGCTATCCCCTCGGTCTCGACGATGGTGTGGGCGTCGGCAACATCTGACCGGTCACTGTTCGACAGAGTAGTGAGCCGCCCGACGCATTCGCGATGTTCGTAGAGGCGATTTCCCGCGCGTGCAACCATGGGGCTATGGACCCGTTAGATGAGCGACCTCAAATCGGACCAATCACCATCGACACGGGCTCGCTTGACGACGCCGGGTGGGAGCTCGCGACGATTGTTTCTGAGCTCGACTTGCAGCTCACGGGCGAACTGCCCGTGGACGCACCCCACGAGGGATGGCGAGTACTTACCTCGCACGATGGTGACGCCACCATCATCGGCGCTCCAGACGACAACGACCCTCAGCAGTGGTGGCTGGGTCAGATCTCACACGCGCAGGCCGACGCTGCAACACGCACCGTGACCGTGGGCTCCACCACACTCCCACGCCGGCGAAGTCGCAAGGATCGCGCCACTGGTCTGGTATTGCGCTGGCCGGAGGTCACCCGGAGTGAGCCTGACCTCGACCTGCTGGCGATCGACGTTGTCAACGCCGGATCGGAACGCTGGCATCCACAGGGCGACTCGTTTCTCGTCTTCGCGGCGTTCCGCCAGCCCGGTGGACCGGTTCCGCCGGTGTATTACGCGTACGTCTCCGGGCGAAGTCCCGCAGTACCGCTGGACCCCGGTGAGTATGCACGAGTGCGCGTCATCATCGATGCCGGCCAATGGGCCGCCGTCCGACCCGGACGCTACGAAGTCCATGCAGCCCTCGTTGACCTAAGCGTGCACGTGACTGATCCGCTCGTTGTCGACGTGACTGCACTCGACATTCAGCGTCACCTCCCTCGGCGACCGGTACCGGGGCCACCGGCACCACCCCAGTGAGCGACAACCGGCATCCGGCGGGTTGTGTGATCCTCGTCTGTTGACGCGCTCCTACAGGAGTGTGGCGCGTGCGTCGTCGGCAAGCCGTTGGGCCTCGGCGGCCTCTTTGTCCAGGCGGTCTCGGTTCGCAGCCAGGGCGTCTTCGACCTCGGTAAGTGCCGCAAGGTCTGCCTCCGCGGCGTCAAGCCTCTGACGTAACTGATCGAGCTCCTCCGAGAGCTGGGCACGTTGGGTCTGCGTCCGGTCGAGCTGTCGCGTTACCTGCGTTAGTTGGGACTGTGCGGCTTCGGCTTCGCTCTCCAGGCGCGCGGTCTCCTTCCGTGCCTGCGAACGCCTGCGCGCATCGGCGATGTCCACCGGCGGCGTCGGCATCACTGCAGCGCGGGTGCCCGGGTCGGGCGCGGCCACCGCCCCATCAAGATCGACTTGCTCGAAGCCTGATGCCTCCAACGATCGGATCAGGCGTCCGCTGCTCACTGCCACCGCGGCATCCTCGTCAACGGTCGCGGCCCGCAGGGTCTGCTCGATTTCGGAGACCACGGAGGCGCTGAGTTTCTGACCGCCGTCCGCAGCGAGGGAGCGCGCCCCCGTGACCAGGGTGGACACGCTGGCACGGCGTTGTTTACTGATCCGCGTGAGCGCCTCGCTGTCGAGATCTTGCTGAGCGCTTCGCATTGCCGCTCCGATGGCGAACAGGTCGCTGATCTGTTCCTCACGTTCGCGGGCGAGAGCGTTGACCGCCCAGGCGGCCGTGCTCGGCTTCTGCAGCGCGGCGACAGAGGTAGACAACTCCCTGTCGCTGTCGCGTAGCTCCTTGGCCCGCGCATTGCGGGTCGCGGTGAATTCGGCGAGCGGGACGGCGTAGACCTGTCGGGCAATGTCAATCAGCGAGTCGGCCATCACACCATGATGTCCCCCGCTCGCGTCCTTCGCACATCCAGTACGGCGGTACCCACCCGGAGAACGGATACCGCGGTAAACCGGTTCCGTGTACCGTCTGGCCTATGCACAACGGCAGCTACCATCCCCGCTGCCCTCGAGCATCACTCCGACAGCCTGAGAGGTTCCGTGCCAACGCGAATTGAATTGCCGCCCTGCCTCCTGGATAGTTGTCGCGCCGTTTTTCCCACCCTGGACTTCTCACGCGTCGTCTTTTATCTCGGTATCCCCCGTGGTGTCGGGGGTGCGAGTGGCTTCACCATGTGCTCGGGTGGGCCCGGCGCTGACATCCGTATCTACCTCAAAACCTACGATCCCTGTTCGACAGCGACTTTTGTACTCGTCGCTCATGAACTCGTTCACGCACTGCAGATTCAAGGCATGGTCGGCGGCGGCCGGATTCCAGGCTCGTGGGTGACCTACTACCTGTCACACGCGCTCCGGGGCGGCGGTCGTGGCGGAGGTCGCACCAACGATCTCGAGCTAGAGGCGTACGACTTCACCAATGGGCGCAGCAGTGGAGGTCGCGGGGAGCTCCGGGCCTTCGTTGACACACACCTTGGCGGTGCCGCGCCGTGCTCCCGCGCTGCATCGGGGTCGCCGACGTCAACGCCGACGTCAACAACGGTTCGAGGACAGTCCTACGCGGAGGCCCTCACCACACACAGCACTCCGACGAAGAGCACCAGCAGCGTGGGACATACCTGGTACTCGCTTCTCACATGGCCCGCCACAATCGTCGCGGGTGCGTTTTCGGTATTTGGATTTAGCAGTACCGGAGGAGCTCTCGGCGCCCTCGGGGGCATCGCTGCGGGCGCGGTCACCGGCGGTGTCGTCGGGGCCCTGCGTCGCGGCCCCTTAGGTGCAGTGCTGGGCATTCTCGCCGCTGCGTACGCGGGAGGGATTGTCGGAGGCGCGATCGGGTGGGCCGTCACACCGTGGCGCTGTCCCGCAGCGCATCAAGCTTTTTGTCGCCGAATCCGGCAACGCTGAGCAGGTCGTCCACCGTTGTGAACCGCCCGTTAGCATCCCTCCAGTCCACAATTCGCTGAGCGAGCTCCGGCCCCACTCCAGGCAGGTCCTCCAACTCATCGGCCGTCGCTAGGTTGAGGTTGATGGCTCCCCCGACGGAGATTCCCGGGCTTCCGCTGCCGTCCGGAGCGACCGCAACTCCCGGTGCGGGCGCCTCGCCCTCCTTCGGAACAATGATCTGCTCGCCGTCGCTCAGAAACCTCGCCAGATTGAGCTGCGCGTCGTCCGCGAGATCGGTGAGTCCGCCGGCTGCCGCCACCACGTCGATGGCGCGGTCCCCCTCGTGAAGTTCGTAAAGACCGGGAGTCACCACCTCGCCGAGGATGTGCACAAATATCGTGGCGGATGCCGGTGCGCCTGACGCGTCCCCGGGTGTCGACGTCTTGTCGCCCGACGTGCCAGAGACGTCGTCCGCCCCCGACGCATTCGGTGCAGCAGAGGACCCTGTCGCGCCCGGACCATCCGTCGCACCCACCGCATCGGGTCCTTCGGAGGTCGCCCCAGCACCCGAGCCGGGAACGACGGTCTCGGCGGTGCCGTGTGGACCAAGGGTCGCGACCAACACCGTGGTCGCAACTCCGAGGAGCAGTAGCACAACGGCCGCACCAATGGTCAGTCGAAGGCGCGGACGCGCAGCACCCGAAGAAGGCGCTGCCGAAGAAGTTGCAGCTGCGGGCATCCCGGGATCCGACGAAACAGAAGAAGCGTCCATGCCGGGACTCTAGGCATGGACGCTTCTTCAGCACCAACAGAAAAGGCGGTGCTGTGGAGTACTAACTAGCGGGTCGCGATGTTGACGATGCGCGGGGCGCGCACAATCACGTTGGCAATCTCGCGGTCACCGATGGTGCGGATGACGCCAGCGGAAGCGCGGGCAAGCTTTTCGAGGTCTTCGCTGCTGATCTTCGGAGACACGGTCGCCTTGTCGCGAACCTTGCCGTCGACCTGGAACACCGCGGTGACCTCGTCTTCAACAAGGAGCGCCGGGTCAGCCTTGCGCCAGCCGGCAGCCGAGACAGAGGGCTCGTAGCCGAGACGTTCCCACATTTCTTCTGCCGTGTAGGGCGCGAAGAGGCTCAGCGCAACTGCGATGACCTCGGTGGCCTCGCGCACGGCGGCGTCTCCACCACCGGGGCCCGAGTCGATGGCCTTGCGGGTCGCGTTGACCAGTTCCATGATCTTCGCAACGAGCACGTTGAACTTGAACGACTCCACAAGCCCGGGGCCCTCGGCGAGGAAACGGTGCGTGACGCGGCGCAGGGCCACGTCTCCCGTGCGCCAGCGGATGTCGGGAGCGCTGGTGACGTCTCCGGACAGGCGCCATGCGCGGGCGAGGAACTTCGACGACGCAGCGGGCGACACGTCGGCCCAGTCGATGTCGTCCTCCGGGGGCCCGGCGAACGCCATGGTCAGGCGGATCGCGTCGACACCGTGCTCGTCGAGCTGGTCGCTGAGCGCAACGATGTTGCCCTTGCTTTTGCTCATCGCCGAGCCTTCCATCAGCACCATTCCCTGGTTGAGCAGGGCGCTGAAGGGCTCGGTAAAGCCGACATAACCAAGATCGAAGAGCACCTTGGTGATAAATCGGGCGTAGAGCAGGTGGAGGATCGCGTGCGTGACACCACCGACGTACTGGTCGACGGGCGCCCACTTGTCGGCGTCCTTCGGGTCGAACGCCTGGGTGTCGTCGTTCGGGTTGAGGAAGCGCAAGAAGTACCAGGAGCTGTCGACGAACGTGTCCATGGTGTCGGGGTCGCGCAGGGCGGGGCTGCCGTCGCGCGGGTCGGGCACGTTCACCCAGTCGGTTGCCGCCCCCAGGGGCGACTGGCCCTTGGGCTGCAGGTCGAGACCCTCGGTCGGAGGCAGCACAATCGGCAGCTGGTCCTCGGGTACCGGCACCAGGGCACCGTCAGCGCCGTGGATGATCGGGATCGGAGTTCCCCAGTAGCGCTGGCGGGAGATCAGCCAGTCGCGCAGGCGATAGGTCTTTGCCGCGCGTCCTGTTCCCGCAGCGGTGAGCTGCTCGATGACCTTTTTGATCGCGTTGGTTTTGGTGATGCCGTTCAGCGGGCCGGAGTTCATCATCCGTCCGTCGCCGACCAGCGCCTCGCCGGTCTCCGCAGGGTTCAGCGGGGGCAGGTCGTCGGGCATAATCGCCAGGCCGTTTTCGTCGACCTCCAGCACGGGAATCGAGGTGGTCTGCGGCGCGTTGGTGTCGAGCACCACCCGCACGGGCAGACCGAACTTGATGGCGAAGTCGAGGTCGCGCTGGTCGTGCGCCGGAACGGCCATCACGGCGCCGTGTCCGTAGTCCGCCAGAACGTAGTCGGCGGTCCAGATCGGGATGCGCTCGCCATTGACCGGGTTGACGGCGAAACGACCGAGCGAGATACCGGTCTTCTCCCGGCTCGCGTCCTGGCGTTCGATCTCCGTGGACTTCTGCACCAACTCGAGGTACGCCTGGAACTCGGCCTGCACCTCCGGGGTGGAGCCCGCGGCCAGCTCAGCCGCGAGGTCGGAGTCGGGGGCAACAACCATAAAGGTCACGCCGTACAGGGTGTCGGGGCGGGTCGTAAAGACGGAGATCTTCTCGTCGCGGCCCTCGATCTCGAAGTCAACGTCGGCACCGATCGATCGACCGATCCAGTTGCGCTGCATGGCGAGAACCTTGCTCGGCCAACGGCCCTCGAGCTGGTTGAGGTCGTCAAGCAAGCGGTCGGCGTAGTCCGTGATTTTGAAGTACCACTGAGTCTTTTTCTTTTTGACCACCATGGCGCCCGAGCGTTCGGACGTGCCATCGGGCAGAACCTGCTCGTTGGCGAGAACGGTCTGGTCTACCGGGTCCCAGTTGACCCAGCTGTCCTTGCGGTAGGCGAGGCCCTTTTCGTACATCTTGAGGAACAGCCACTGGTTCCACTTGTAGTACTCGGGGTCGCTGGTGTGCAGCACACGATCCCAGTCGAAGGACGCGGCGTAGCGTCGCATACTCGTCTTCTGCTGGTCGATGTTCGCGTAGGTCCACTCACGCGGGTCGATGCCGCGCTTGATGGCCGCGTTCTCCGCGGGGAGGCCGAACGAGTCCCACCCGATGGGGTGCATCACGTTGAAACCCTGCTGGCGCCAGTACCGTGCGATCACGTCGCCGAGGGCGTATGCCTCCGCGTGGCCCATGTGCAGGTCGCCCGACGGGTACGGGAACATGTCGAGCACGTATTTGCGGGGACGTTTGTCGTCGGGATCGCTGCTGCTGAACGGTTTGAGGTCGTCCCAGACCCCCAGCCACTTCTCCTGGATCTTTGCGACGTCGTACTCGGGGGCGTCGTCAAAAGCGTTTTTGTCGTGCTCGTGTGCCACGGAATTCTCAATTCATTGCGGGAAGTGGGCAGCAGCAAAGGCTAAACGCCGGGCATACCCGCCACCAAGCGTACTAAACGCCGGCGCTGCCGGGCGTGCGATAAGCGGTGCGGGATGCCACGGGGCAGAACTTTGGGTGAACGGTGGCGAGCTCTCAGGCGTCAGCGCCAAGAACGGCCAGCAGCGCGGCCGCTTTGAGACGCACCTCGGCGAGCTCCTCCAGCGGTTCGCTGAGTGCCGTGATTCCGCCCCCGGAGCCCACTGTCGCGCCGAGCGGGTCCATCACAATACTGCGGATGACCATGGCGAGGTCGATGCGTCCGTCCAAACCGAAATACCCGAAGGCACCCGAGTAGATTCCACGCGGGCGCTGCTCGAGATCGTCGAGGATGATCGTCGCATTGCGCTTCGGGGCACCGGTCATCGAGCCGGCGGGGAAACATGCAGCGACAGCATCCACCCCTGACAATCCCGAGCGCAGTGTGCCGCGCACGGTGCTGACCAGCTGGTGAACCTGCGCGTAGCTTTCCACGGCGAGCAGGCTGGTGACCTCGACCGACCCGATCTCGCTGACTCGCGCGATGTCGTTGCGCATCAGGTCAACGATCATCAGGTTTTCGGCACGCTCTTTGTCGCTCTCGACCAGTTCTCGGCGCAGCGCTTCGTCTGATTCGACATCGGTGCCGCGCGAGCGGGTTCCCTTGATGGGGCGAGACTCGATGAGCCCGTCGGGCGTGACCGAGAGGAACACCTCGGGAGACGCGCTCAACAGGGCGGTCTCGCCGATGCGAAGGAGCGCGCTGTGGTGGCTGGGCGACGAGGCGCGCAACGCGAGGTAAGCATTGAACGGATCGGGGGTGCCCTCGATGCGGAATTCGGTGGTGAGGCACAGCTGGTAGGCCTCGCCCTCGGCGATCGCGGCCTGGCAGGCGGCGATCATACGGAGGTACTCGTCGTCGCTGTAGCGCCAGTAGTCGGCCCCGGTCGCTTTGAAGCGGTGCGGCCGCGGTGGAGCGGATGCCGTCTCCAGTGCGGAGGTGACGGAATCACGCCAGTCGGCGAGCTCGCCGGTCCAGTCGGTGCCGAGGGCGACCAGACTCACCACACCGGTGGTGTGGTCGAATTCGACGACCCGGTCGACGTAGAGAAACGCCGCCTCGGGGTAGCGGGAGTGACGGGTGCGCGGGAGGTCGAGTGTTTCAAAGCGCAGTTCGTATCCGAGCCAGCCCAACCACCCCAGCGAGAAACTGTCACTGTCGGCGTCCAGCTGAACGTCGGCGAGCTCCTCGCGCAGAAAATCGAGCATGGAGCCGTCAATGGTGTCGCTCGTTACCGTGCGCGATGCACGCCCCATAAAGCTTTTGCCGTCCGTGGCATCCCGCCCGCTGTCCAGCCACACGGTGTCGGTGTCGAACGAATACAACGCGGCGAAAGCAGCAGCGGGATCGGTCCACCGCTCAAGCGGCTGGCGGAGTTTACGGAGGCGCATAACCTAAGACTATGAGTGTCAAC
>Ga0247807_10000175_pt1 | contig 45463 bp, 18 predicted proteins | sample UWRJL074202C1_FD_179931 | JGI IMG/M metagenome (GOLD analysis project Ga0247807, IMG submission 179931) | Plant litter microbial communities from Arlington Agricultural Research Station in Wisconsin, United States - UWRJ-L074-202C-1 | ecosystem: Environmental > Terrestrial > Plant litter >...
GTTAAGGTTGTTTTACCGTGGTCAACGTGACCGATAGTGCCGATGTTTAAGTGCGGCTTGCTGCGGTCAAACTTTTCTTTTGCCATGTTTTTATACTTATTAGTAGGTTAACTTTTTATTTTTAATTTATTGTTTTGATACAATTTCAATACAAAAGACCTTGTTCATTCTGTAATTAATACAGATTTAACAAAGCCTGTTTATTCTTTATTCCTGAGCCAACGATGGGAATCGAACCCATGACCTCTTCCTTACCAAGGAAGTGCTCTACCGCTGAGCTACGTCGGCTTAAACCATTTCACCAATCTGCCGACGGCTCATTGAGAGCGAAAGACGAGGTTCGAACTCGCGACCTATAGCTTGGAAGGCTATCGCTCTACCAACTGAGCTACTTTCGCTTTTTTTAAAGTGGGGGGAGAAGGATTCGAACCTTCGAAGTCTTGCGACAACAGAGTTACAGTCTGTCCCATTTGGCCACTCTGGTATCCCCCCATTCTTTCAAACCGCCACAAGAAACAATGCGGGCTTAAAAGAGCCTCCTATCGGGATCGAACCAATGACCTACTGATTACAAGTCAGTTGCTCTACCAGCTGAGCTAAGGAGGCTGGTATAATTTCATTAAACATTCACAGAACAAACCAACTCTTTATGGGTTAACCCCTGTTCCGAATTGGAATGCAAATCTACAAGAATATTTTATACTTGCAAAACTATTTTCAAAAAAAATCCGGCAGTTTTTAAACCGCCGGATTTTTCATCAGAGCTTCTAAAAATAGTCTCCTAATAATCAGTTACTTCATCGGCACTCAGCTTAGCTTTATGCTCAGAAAGTTTTGCTCTTGTTTTATCTTTATGTTTAGTAATTTGCTTTTTTAAGGACTCAATAGATAAATCTGTGGCCTCTTCAAAAGTTTTACATTGCTCTTTCGCAAACAAAACCCCACCAGGAACACTCAGTTTTATTTCACTTATTTTATTTGCCTCATCATCTACATTCTCTAATTTCAGATACACTTCACCATTAATAATCTGATCGTGGAACTGCTCCAGCTTATCAACTTTTTTCTGTATAAAATCTAACAACTTAACATCTGCAGTGAAATGGATCGATTGAACTGTAATTTTCATTTTGTCCTCCTTTTTTTATGCCTTTGGATGGGCTTGTTTATATATTGTTTTTAATCTTTCAATTGAATTATGTGTATATACCTGCGTAGCCGCTAAACTGGCATGCCCAAGCAATTCTTTAATCGCATTCAGGTCTGCACCCCGGTTTAAGAGACTGGTTGCATAAGAATGCCTTAAAACATGGGGACTCTTCTTATCCTGTGTGGATATATATGCCAGATACCTATTTACCAGGTCATATATAAAACGCGGATAAACCGCAGCTCCTTTATTAGTAACGAATAACCCATCCGTTTTGTTATTAAAATTCTGCAATGATTTTAGCTCAATGTACGCTTTTAGCTGAACAGCAAGCTGTTTGGTGATTGGAATAATGCGTTCTTTATTTCTTTTCCCCAAAACCTTAACTGTTTCTTCATAAAAATTAACATCAGAAAGCTTGAGTCCAAGCAATTCCGCCAAACGCATGCCGGTACCAAATAATGTTTCAATAACCATTTTATCACGAACAGAAGGAAAAGTCTCATCAAAAAATTCTTCCGAATCCAGCAGATCGTCCATTTTCTCCGCGTCAACAAAAACAGGTAAGCGCTTTGGTGCCTTAGGCGCCTTCACTAACGACATAGGATTGGAAGTAATGAGTTTCATCCGCTGCATATATTTATAGTAACTGCGTAAAGCCGACATTTTACGACCTATAGAATTTGCGCCAACCTTATCTTCCATCAGATGAACCATATAATCCCTGATATGTATATATTTTGCCTCCTCTGGTGCCAGCTCATAAACATCTGCCATAAAACTGGTAAACTGCAGGAGATCTGTACGGTAAGCCTGTACAGTATGTGAAGAATAGCGCTTCTCCTGTTCTATATATTTCAAGAAGGATTCAACCGTCATTTATGCTGTTATTTTTTTCTGTAATTCAATGTACAAATTTAGTACCTATAAAAAAAGCGCTACCGGAATTATCCGACAGCGCTTAATATATTTAAAATAAAATATACGGAATGAAATTAGATTTTTCCTTCCAGGTGCATATTTTCTTTGTAAATCGCGTGTTTAACTAGCGTACGACGAGCAACAGATTTTTTCTCGTATGCCTGACGACTACGTAATTCTCTTAACACACCAGTTTTTTCAAATTTCTTTTTGAAACGTTTAAGGGCTTTATCAAGTGATTCGCCGTCTTTAATATTAATTATGATCATAACGTTAAAATACCTCCTCTCGTTGTTTTTAGGACTGCAAAGGTAGCACAATAAAATTTAATATTTAACATTATTCGTAAATAATTGCTGATTAGAGATTTATGTCCCATAAACATATATCCCTATAAAAGAAAACCGGTGTGTTTGCACACACCGGTTGGTAAATTATATTTGGTTAGAATATTATTATTGGGTATTGTTGGATAGACTATTTATTTAATATTTCTCTTGCAATGACTATTTTTTGTATTTCAGAAGTTCCCTCCCCTATCGTACACAATTTACTGTCACGGTAAAACTTCTCCACCGGAAAGTCCTTGGTGTATCCATAGCCGCCAAAGATCTGCACAGCTTCTGTAGCTGCTCTTACTGCCACTTCTGAAGCAAAGTATTTGGCCATGGCAGACTCTTTAGTCATCTTCATACCGCGGTTCTTTAAATCCGCAGCCTGTCGGATTAGTAATTCCGCTGCTTCAATTTCAGTTGCCATATCGGCAAGTTTAAAGCTGATGGCCTGGAAACTGGAGATTGGCTGTCCGAACTGATGTCTTTCCTGTGCATAGGCCAAAGCGGCTTCATATGCGCCTTTTGCAATTCCCAGTGAAAGTGCAGCAATGGAAATCCTGCCGCCATCTAAAACTTTCATCGCCTGCTTAAACCCTTCGCCAACATTACCTAATAAATTGGCTGCCGGAACACGACAATTATCAAATATCATTTCTGTAGTCTCAGATGCACGCATCCCCAACTTATTTTCTTTTTTACCGGCAGAAAAACCAGGGGTCCCGCGTTCCACAACGATGGCCGAAATACCTTTCGAATCTCCCTTTTCTCCTGTACGGACCATCACAACTGCTATATCACCGGATTTGCCATGGGTAATCCAGTTTTTAGCACCATTCAACACATAATGATCACCATCAAGCGTTGCTGTAGTCATCATCCGCAAAGCATCAGAACCTGTATTCGCTTCCGTTAATCCCCATGCACCGATCCATTCAGCCGTTGCCAGCTTACTCAGCCATTTATGCTTTTGCTCTTCAGTACCAAAAGCAAGGATATGCCCGGTACATAAAGAATTATGCGCAGCAACCGATAAACCAATTGATCCGCATACTTTGGAAACCTCCACGATCACATCTACATATTCCTGGTAACCCAGTCCTGATCCTCCGTAGATCTCAGGAACAAGAACGCCCATCAACCCAAGGTCTCCGAGTTTTTTGAAAATTTCCACAGGAAAATGCTGCGCTTCATCCCAGTCCATCACATTTGCACGAATGTTCTTCTCTGCAAAATCCTTCACCATTCCCCTAATCATCTCCTGATTTTCGGAGATACTAAAGTTATATCCTGTTTCCTGCGTTAACATATCCTGCATAATTATCTGTGAATGGCACAAGTATAGAAATTATCTTTGCTTCCATAACAATTGATTATTTGCCACTGCGTAGAACGAAATGGTATTCAGTCTATTTACATGACCAAACCTATACAGGGATCGAAAAATAAAGAAATATTATTTTAAATATTTTTTTCTTAGTACGAAGCCAATGCAAAATTATTCGGAGAAAAAACTTTCAGGCGCTCATTTCCATTCAAAAATGCCAGCGCAATAATAAAGGAATAGCCTTCAACAACCGCTCCCATTTGTTCAATCAGCCGGGAAGCCGCTACTACCGTTCCACCGGTAGCGAGCAAATCATCATGAATCAAAACACGCTGTCCAGGCAAAATTGCATCTTCATGCATTTCCAGTGTTGCACTGCCATACTCCAGGTCATACGATTGCTGTACAGTTTTATAAGGCAGTTTACCTGCCTTCCGGATAGGCACAAAAGGAACATTTAAAAGGTGTGCTAGTGACATACCGAATAAAAAGCCTCTGCTTTCTATTCCCGCTACTACATCAATCTTCAATGCTGAAAGCTGAGCGGCAAGGGCCGCCGTGATCTCGCGACATAAACCTGCATCTTTCAATATAGGTGTAATGTCTTTAAAAACGATTCCAGCTTTGGGGAAATCATTCACGTCGCGCACAGTCTGCTTAATTTTTGTTTCAATCATACTAAAAGGAAAAATACGGTTCCAATCTCTCTACATCTGCTGCGGAAAGAATAGCCACCTTTTTTAAGTCAGCAATATTACTATAATTTCCGTGTTGTTTCCTATATTGTAGGATTGCATTTATTTGTTTACTCCTCAGGTAGGGATGATTTTTCAGTGTTTCATAAACAGCTGTATTCAGATTAAGCTTTACTACCTTCCCTTCATCTACATATACCTGGTCTTTAATCTCCTGAAACTTGACACTATCCAGCCCAAATACTTCTAACAGTTGCTCCTTTTTATAGAACCCACCCAGCCTGTCACGATAACTGACAATCCGCCGCGCAAAAGCCGGCCCTATCCCTTTGATTTTATCCAGCTCAAGTGTATCAGCGGTATTGAGCGCAATAAGCGCTGCTACTATTTTTTCCATCCGGGCGGGCGACTTATTTATATAGGTGCTATCTCTGCTCCCGGCAATCACCACATAAGGAACCAGCTCTTCATACACAGCGGCACTAATCGTATACATCTTCTTTAAGTCTTCAGGTTTGTAAAATTTACCTCCTTTAGACCTGTAATTCACAATTGCCGCAGCCTGTTTAACGGATAAACCCAGTTGCTGCCATTGTGCAGCACTAATGAGGTTGGGATCGAATTTAAACAAGATCGATTTTTTAGTACCGCCCGCACCAGATTTGTTATTCCGCGAGCCAGCCCTCTCTTCTGCCATCAGCAGCGTCAGTTCCTGAATTGCTTTACGGTCATCAGCTGAATTATCCGCTACCCTCCACCTGTCTTCAAAGAGGTAAGGCACCACAGAAATAAACATCACCAGCGTAACCAGTATCAGCAAGCCATTAAATTCCCTTTTAGAGAAACTAAAGTACATGTTAAGCCATTTTCTCATGTCCCTCTAATGTACTACCGTTATTTAGAAATATAAATCTTATTTTTGAGATCGAAGTTTTCTACTATTAAATATTTTATGAAGATCATAACCACCAAAGAATTTGCAAAAGCCACTAAGATCGATAAACTGGGAGTACCAGGCCTGGCCGCTTTGCTCATGGAAGTGATGAAGCTGAACGATATCAACAAAGTTTTCTCTCAGAATCAACACTTCAATGGTTTAGAATTTGTAGATAAAATACTGGAAACAATTGGTGTTTCCATTGATTTTGATGAAGACGATCTGCGTAATATCCCTAAAACTGGTGGTTTCATCGCGATTGCAAACCATCCTTATGGTGGTGTAGAAGGTCTGGCATTGGTTAAATTGTTATGTACAGTAAGACCGGAAGCGAAAGTAATGGTTAACTTTATCCTGCAAAAAATCCCCAACCTGAATGAGTTTTTTGTCGCGGTTAACCCCTTCGAAAATGTGCAGCACTCTTCAAGTATCAGCGGATTGAAAGCGACATTCGATCTTCTCCAGAATGGCATCCCTATCGGAATATTCCCCGCAGGAGAAGTTTCCACGTTCAGCCTAGATAAACAGGAGATTACCGACAGGTTATGGCATCCTGTAGTTGGAAAGCTGATCGCAAGATCCAAGGTGCCTGTAGTGCCGATCTATTTCCATGGCAATAATGGTGTGTTATTTAATATTCTTAGTTTTATACACCCTACACTGCGTACAGCAAAACTACCTTCAGAATTCTTAAACAAACAAGGTTTAAAAATAAAAGTCAGAATAGGGAAACCTATCAATATCCAGGATATCTCGTACCGCAACAATACCAATAAGCTGCTGGACTTCCTGCGCGCGCGTACCTATGCATTAGGTACAGGCATTGAAGAGGAAAAGAAACTATTCAATCCTATCAATTTATTCAAAATAAAAAAGAAGCCGGAGCCAGTGGTAGAAGAGACCTCCAGGGAAAGTCTGACCGAAGAAATCGGACAACTGGAAGCCTATAGGGTATGGACCGAAAAACAGTATGAAGTTTATATTTCTCCTACAGCCAACATCCCAAATGTATTAAGGGAAATAGGCAGATTGAGAGAAATCACTTTCCGCGAAGTGGGAGAAGGTACCAATAAGAAGATTGACCTGGACAACTATGATATCTATTACCATCACCTCTTTATATGGGATAAAGAATTACAGAATATCGTAGGTGCCTACCGCATTGGTAAAGGAGATGAAATTCTGAATACCATGGGCAAAAGAGGCTTTTATCTTTCTGAACTCTTCAAGATCAAAGAACCTTTTTATCCCATATTACGCCAGGGTATAGAACTCGGCCGCTCATGGATCCGTAAAGAATACCAGCAAAAAGCTTTGCCCCTTTTCCTGTTATGGAAAGGTATTTTGAAATACCTGCTGGATAATCCACAATACCGTTATATGTTTGGCCCGGTAAGTATCAGTAATAATTTCTCTAAGTTTTCCAAATCACTGATCGTCGACTTTATTACAAAAAATCACTTCGATTATGAACTTGGACATTATGTGAAACCACGAAACAAGTTCAAGGCAGATCTGTCTGCGATAGATAAGGATCTGCTGATTGAAAGCAGTGAATCACTCAAGGATCTGGATGGACTGATCTCTGATATCGAAAACTCCCATATCAAGATTCCTGTAATGTTAAGACAATATATGAACCTGAATGCAAAGATTATCTGTTTCAATATAGATCCTAAGTTTTCTGATTGCCTTGATGGCTTCCTGGTTGTGGATATGCAGAGTATCCCACCAGAGATGTTAGAGAAAATTGGTAAAAACTTTTAAATAATCCCCGTCATTTTCAACCTTCCCTGCAGAAGAAAGCTGGAAGGTTGAAAATGATAGCCATCGGATGATTATTTAGCCTGTTTTACCAGGCGCTTCAGTTCCGCTACCGCTTTCTGCAATTCAGCCACTTCTTCTTTCAAAGCTTTTAATTCACGCTGCTGAGTAACGATCAACTCGTCATGTTCCTGCCATCCTTTTAATAGAGGAACTGTCATGGACTGGTAATTCAGTGAAAGCGTTTTCCGCGCATCAGTATCTACCTTAATCAGTGAAGGAAAAAATTCCTGTACATTTTGTGCGATAAAACCGATCTGATGCAAATCAACATCACTGCGGTCATAAGACACAGCATGAATCCTCCTCAGGCTTTCAGACACTTCTGGTATATTCACAATGTTTTTCTTGATTCTGATATCGGAATTGGCAGTAACATCCCCCGTAGCCTTTATATCACCATTTACAATCACCTGGCCGGTTACCGTCAGTTCAGAATTAACATCCAGAAAAGTGAATTTCCCTTTTTCAGGAGTCAGGTTACCAATCAGGGTACCATCAATCACCCCTTTGGTGATTTCTACGGCATCTTTATTCTGAATAGATAAATTACCCAGGCCAAGATTTGTTCTTGCATCTTCAGCCGTAATAGCCCCTGTCCCCCCCTTGTCGATCGGTACAATCGTGGTAGAGCTTCCTCCTCCAAACTGGGCGTCGGTCCAGTTCCCGTTGGCAACGCCACCTTTCAACTGGTATAACTTCGCATCTGCAATCACATAAACCAGCATTCCTTCACTTCTCCTTGCGGGAGTGATATTATCCCTTTCCAAAACAGTAGCCACAGAACGAAAGCCCCCCTTGCCGTAGATTTCATTGTGTGTAGGATATTTATCAGATAAATCATTAGGCTCCACCGCTCCAATCACCTTTACTTGTGCGGAGGCTGAAGCTACAGTCAGCCCGGTTATTAAACAGAGTGTATAAATTAGTTTCATCGCTATCGTATTATGTATAGTATATTTTTATTGTACAGAGAATGTCAGGCCCGCAGCGGTATTATCTTTTTGAACCCAGATCACGTAATCTGTTGTTCCACCACTGGCATTGGTAAATGACTGCGTAAATTTATCAAAAGCGCCCGTTGAGTCGTTCACGCCAACAGTAATTTTGGAGCCACCCCAGATTGCAGGATAAGCAATGACCAGCTTTTGAGGACCGGTTGGTGTTGATGACAAACTGGTTGCTGCCGCACTGGAAGCAAACGCACTGCCTTTCAAAGCAAGAATTTGTGCACTGGTAGGAATAAAACTCACTCCATCATCTCCACCGCTTACAAAACCCCAGTATCTTTTCCACTGGAAGCTGATACCGGCCTGCGCTAATGCTGTTTTATTGTCTGATGTTTTCACACTCATTACAAAACTCTTATTCGTTTTATTGACTACACTTGCTGTAACGGTCCCGCTCACAGTGGCTCCGGCAGCCGGACTCACGGTAAAAACATTCTTTCCGTCTACAATGATTTCTGTGATAGGTTCGGTCTGAGCCGCCCTTCCGGCAGTCCAGCTCAACGTCACCGCAGTATTACCATCAGCACCCATTTCAATGGTTCCCGAGGGACTGGCATTTAATGCAGCAGATGGCCCCAAAGAAGGATAAAAAACTGCCTCTATCCATTTGGCCAGATCATTAGTTCCTGGATTAACCCCGGTATAATAAGCCCCGGTAATCGGGCGGCTTCCATTAAACTCGCCCACAGTGCCACCACCGCCGGCTCCGCCAAAAGGTACCCAATTTGTATTATTGGCCAATGCAGCTGGCTCATCTGCACAGATCAGCTGGTATGTTTTGGGTTTACCTGTTCCATCATCCATTACTGTGCACAGCATGCCTGGCTGCCGGCGGGCAATACTGATTAAATCCCGCGCGGCTATTGTGGCCACCTGGTGATGCCCTCCTTTTGCATCATTCGTGTAAATAATTACTTTCCCTTCCATAGGAATTAATGGATTACCCACAAATTGAGCATCAGCTATTCCCGGAGCTAAAAATACCAGTGCCATCACCGCAGCTCTGATATACCCTTTCCATTTTTGTTTGATCTGCATATATCTTATTTATTTCTTTTCAATTTCAATTAAACCATCTCCTTTTATTGTGAAAACAACCAGGTTACCGTAAGCCGTTCCCGCCGCCGTAGTGGCATAAGCTTTTAAGTAATATTTTGTTCCTGCAACCAGATTCGTTAAAGCAGCTGTTGCTGAACTACCATTCAGTACTGCTGTAGCTTTACTATCAGTTATTGTCGGATTACCACTAGTGGTCCAGCATAACCCCGCAGCTGTAACTGCAGATCCGCCGGTGTTCACTACTTCAACTCCCGCAGTAACTCCGGTAGCCATATTTCCAGAAACAAGGATTGTTTTCAACACTGCCCTCTTCAACTGCCCGTAGCCATACCATGCACTTAGTTTAAAAGGCGCAGTTTTACCCGGCAGGTGACTCTTCCCGTTTAGCAATGAGATAGAAAAAGGTAAAGCTCTTTCAGCGCTTGTTATCTCTCCAAGACCCACCATATAATCTGCAATAGTCCGCATGCTGATTGGGCCGGTAAGTGGAAGCGGAGCTATTTGCCAATCTGCGTATAAAGTGATATCCTCCGTTATGGGCGAATCAAAATTATAAGCTGTTTCCATCGTCTCGTCACTAAACCACGCATAAAACACTACACCATCTTTAGTGGTTACTGCCGGAGTAATAGTAGTACCGTCTTCTACCTCCATCGGCGCAATCGCTGTCCCACCTTTAGTATCCCATGTAACCCTATGGAAACTACTTTTCAATGTCAACAGGCCAGGCACGAAGTCAAAATCATAATTTATCGCTTCCAGGTCACCCACTTCCACCAATACCGGGTAAAGACCCGCTATGCTGGACATGGTTGCCGTTGTACTTAATGCAGGTGTGCCGGACAATCCGCCATCTGCTCTCAACAAACTATCCGTCTCTTCATATTTAAACCCGCTGATGTGATACGTTAGCGGCGGATTTTCTACTCCTGTATAACGAAGCAGGCTATCCCCGGAAACTAATAGTAGTGCCTTTTCAATAGTAAAGCGCTGTAAGGCTTCTGCCTGCTCTATCGAAGCATTGCCCAACTGAACGGCTTTGATCGTTACTTCTCCCGCACCCCTGATCGTTGCCATATCCGCAGCAATATCCACCGCACCTGTTACCAATACAAAATCAACAGGCAATCCTGAAGAGGCCGTAGCCACCAGCCTGAATGGCGCATCTCCATATACCTTATCTGCTATCATCCCGAAGGTAATGGTTTGCGTTACCTTCTCTATCGTAATGTTTATCAGCGCCGTTTGCAGATTAGTGTTGAGCACATTCGGCGGTAGTGTCAATGTTCCGGTTAAGTTCAGCGTTCCAACCGGCGCAACAGTATATGTCGCCTCATCCCAAACTACAGGAACGGGTTCCTTTGAACCATCATTAAAAGTAACCAGGATCGTTGCAGGTAAATTTAAACCTCCGAAAGGCGCGCCATAACTCACTCTTACCGGCAGTATGGAGTCGACCGCTTCCACATCTTTATACAAGGTTATTTTCACAATTCCTGGTAAGTTCAACGTATTGGTCACATCATCGGTTATCTGGATTGTTCCGCTCAGTATTTGCTGAGTAAATACATCACTTTTATAATCCGCATCACTCCATGAAACAGGTAACATTTCCGAAGTCTGGTCATCATATATTACTTTAACAGTTGATGGTAATTCAAGCTCACTAAATTGTTTACCATATACATCAGTTAATGACACCGCTTCTTCCACGCTGATCACATTTTTCCTATCGATAATCACTTCCGCTTTTATTTTAACATCATCAGGATTAGCTGCACCTGCAGCAGGAATCAGTAACCCGGTAAAATTATAGGTTCCCGGCAGATTACCACTAAATAGTGCAGACTCCCAGGTTACACCAGCAGTACCTTCAGTAAGATCAGTATAAATCACCTTTACCTGTGCGCCTAAAGCAGTTAATACCTGCGCCATCGTTGTACCTATTGGCAAATGAAGCGGACCGGCAAACACTGCAGAATCAATATTCAACAGTTTTGGCAGTACCGTTACTTTTATGGAAGCTTCCTTATTGTCTTTATTTTGTTCAGCAGGATCAGTAACCAGTGTCCCCTTCAATATATAGTCTCCCGGAATCAGACCATTAAAATTACCGGCATGCCAATTTACCGGTACCAGCTCTTCAGCACTGTTATTATAAGTCACGTTGACCAGAACAGGTAACGTAAGGTCGTCATACAAAGTACCGAAAGGAACTACCAGATCAGGAACAACGGCTACCGACACCACATATTTTTCCTGTACCATAACATCTGCTACAGCTTTGATTTCTTCAGGATTTACTGTATTCACAGGCATAGCTACCGTTCCATAAAACACATAATTTCCAGCTTCGAGAGAATCATAATCGAGCGACTTCCATTCGGTAACGGTTAGTGCTTCGGTAGAACCATCATCAAATAAACCTGTCACCGTTGCCGGCAGATTGACCAGTGCAAGTTCGGTTCCGTAAGCTACGGAAAGAGAATCACTGGATATGGACACCAGCGTCCTGATTTTTTCTGCTACCGTCACTTTAATTACCGGCTGCAATCCTTTAGGGTTCTCAATATCCTCAGGAATAACCAATGTACCCTGTAAAGTATAAACACCAGGAAGGTTGCCGTCGTAATCTCCCTTAGTCCAGTTTACTGCTAAAAGTTCTTCCGAAAGATCATTGTAAATTGCCCTTACTGATTCAGGCAGCGTGAGCGATTCAAATGCAGTTCCATAAGCTACAGTCATATCAGCTGCAGGTGTTAAGGTTTCAATCGATCTCTTACCCACAATAACCAAAACTTTAGGGGTGATATTTTCCGGATTCTGAATCCCGTCCGGTGGCGATACAATACCTTCAAACAGATAGGTACCCGCCTCAGTACCATCGTAGCTATCGGTGACAACACCATCGTAACTTTTCACTTCAAAAGAGTTCAGCAGAACTGGCACATCAGTTATTGTACCTTCATCCAGTGTTGCTTTACTCACCACAGGAAATAGGATATCAGCTAATGCCGTACCATAACTCACATGAATTGTATCCGTCTTCAAGGTAACAATCAGCTTAGGCCTTGCCGCAACATTCACCTCTATCTGCGGTATAACAAGGTTCGGATTCTGGATATCATCTGTCAGCTTAAACGTACCTTTAATCACGTATTTCCCTTGCAGACTGCCATTGAAGTTTGTCAGGTCCCAGGTAACGCCAAGCTCCTGATTTCCTCCGTCTGCAAAAATGGCATTCACCGTTTCTGGTAAAATCAGGTCCACTGCAGCAGTACCATAAGCCACATTTACGATTGGAACAGCTGTATAAGTCTGAATCATATGTACATCCACCCTGGCTTTCAATTCTACTTCAACACTGTCGGGATTCACTACATTGTTCATCAGTTCCAGTGTACCGGCAATCAGATAGCTGCCCGGTACCATACCATCATAATCTCCTTCCTTCCAGATGACATTTAACTGCCCGGTAGTTCCATTGTCATATGTAACCAAGGCCGTTTTTGGGAACAACAGTACAGCATCAGTGAATGAAGTTCCATAAGGGATACTCAGAGAATCCACTACCGCAGAAATTACAGTTAACGGTTTCGGACCAACGTTGACAGTTACAGTTGCATATAAGCTGTCCGGGTTCCCGATCAATTCACTATTTGCAATCGTACCTTTGAATATATAACTACCTTCCTGCAAAGGATTATAAGTTTCAGATGCCCAGGTAACTCCTTCTGTTCCGGTAGTATTGTCGTTATAGGTTACATTCACGTTCTCCGGTAAATCTATTTCATCTGTAACGGTACCATAAGGAACATTGATTACGCCAGGATTCTCTACCGTTTTGATCGACTTTAATCCTACGCTAACCGTAATATCAACAGTTAATGCGTCTTTATTGATTACGCCATTTATCAGCGTAAACTCACCAGTAAATGTATAATCACCCGTAACCGCTGCATCGTAACCTTCCGTATCCCATACTACTGCAAGGCTGCCAGTTGTGCCATCATCGTATGTTACCTGAACAGGCAGCTTTAATTCCGGAACAGCGGTGAGTAAAGTTCCATAACCTACATGCACGGTATCCGGAACCGCTACAGAAACGATATTTTTTGGCTTAGGCAATACCGTTAAAACGATGGCAGCCTGTTTACCGGAAGTATTGTCAATGCTTTCATCGTGCAAAAGAATGCCGATAAGCGGATAATTGCCACTAACTTTCTGATTATATGTTCCTGGTTTCCATTCTACACCTACTGTATCTGTAGTGGTATCATCAAACACTACCCTTACCTGCTGTGGCAGCAACACATCATCAAAGTTAGTATCATAAGCAGTGTTTACCCCTGTTAATGGATTTACAGAGACAATATTTTTACGGATGATAATTTTATTAGCAGCATATAAAGAGCTGGTATTCGACACCAGCGGATGCAGCTGAAATATTCCTTTAAGATCATATTCAGCCCCCTTATCAGCTACATAAGGCGTTTTGTCCCAGTCTACGTTTAAAAACCCTGTAGTCTGATCATGATACGTAACCCGAACCTTTGTCGGTAAGGGCAATACGTTTGCAGCAGTATGCAGTGGCACCGTTACATCAGCCAGCTCTTCTACAGCAATGATATTCTGTTGCGCATAGATATCCAGGTTAGCTTCAAAGCCCACAGGGTTTGCATGTTCTTCTTTAAGCAAGATCTCTGCATACACCCTGTAAATACCCGCTTTCAAATCATAAGTTCCAACTCGCCATACCAGATTGAGCAGATCAGTTGTTCCCGTATCGTAAGTAACTTTTACTTGTTTAGGCAGTATCGGCTGTACTTCATTGAAAGGAGTGCCCGATAAAACATAAACCGGAGGAAGCTGCTCAATGGAAACAATATATGGATACACCGGATCCACTACCGCCACCTTAGCTGTTGCCAGTAAATTGTTCTTATTCACCGCAGGTGAAGGCACAGTCAGCACACCCGTCAGCGTATAGATACCTTCCACTGTTCCGTTGTAGCTGCCGGCCTGCCAGGTTACCGGATATCTTTTATGCGTTTTATCACTCATCACCACTTCAACTGTGGTCACCAGATTGAGTTCTTCAAATGGCGTTCCGGTATCTTTTTTCACAGGAACCGGATAAGGAGTTAACACTTCTACGATGTAAGCCTCTTTGGCCAGCACCCTCATTTTCACTTTCAGTGAACCACAAACGTCTGTTCCATTTACGGCCAGCGTAAATTCATACAAGCCCGGAACACTTGCCTCACCAGTAATTTTACCAGTTGAGGTGATCGACAAACCGTCAGGCAATAATCCCTGGCTCACGGTATAAGTATATGCGCCACTTTCTGCCAGCGTGATCTGGTGTGTATAAGGACTCCATTGATCTGCATCCGGCAAGGTCTGTTCAGCATTCTCCAGGTAAACTCCCTGAAATTCATAGGCACCTATATCTACCGTGGTATGTTTGATCCTTTCCCCACCAGCCACATCCTGCGTGATACCGGTTACTTTTGAATTATCACCCATATTGATCGAAGGAGAGCAGGAAGCCAGGGAAAGATCATCCGCTGCTGCATTCTTAAACTGGGGATCTTTAGTCAGTATCTGTACTCCGGTCACATAACCGTTTTCTATCGTACTATTGCTTACTGTTATACCTGCCGGGAACTGGTCAGCAATACTATTGCCTCGTCTGTTCCCCCAAAAAATACTATTGGCAATGCCCACAGTACCAGAATACCTGGAGACTGCACCGCCATACCTGGTCGTTAGTGAAGTATTCGCATAACCGATGCTATTGTTACTGAAAGAGGAGTTGATGATATCAGTAGCCGCTGTATAAGAATAAATAGCACCACCTAAATACCCAGCTGTGCTCGTTACTTTATTACGGCTAAACACCGTATTGTATAAGGTAAGGGCTCCCGAATGTTTATAGATGGCACCGCCCGCCTGGCCCGCACTATTTCCTATAAAAGTTGCGCCTTTAATGACAACGTTTCCTCCGATCGTATAAAATGCCCCTCCTTGTCCGGTAGTGGTATTGCCTGTAAATGATACATTGTTCAAACTAATATCGTTTGTCCGGTTATGTAAACCGCCGCCTTGCTGCGCCTTATTATTAATGAACTTTATATTGGTAAACTTTGAAGCACCCAGGTTACTCAAACCCCCACCAGCTACCGAAACTGTATTATTCTGTAAAGTAATGTTCGTAAACTCTGATGCCGTATTACTGTAGATACCGCCGCCATAATAGTAAGCCGTATTATCTTTAACCCATAAATTTCTGAAGATAATACTTCCCTGATAGTTCATGATACCTCCACCACAGAATTCATAGGAAGAAGATGAAGTCCGGGTGCGTCCTCCCATAATGGTGAAACCATCCAGCACCGTAGCTTTAGTCAGTGCCACCCTGTTGTAAACCACATGGTAACTTTTATTCCCGCCATTCAGTATGGTTTCGTTTGCGCCCTGAAATGCTGTAGTATCCCTTTCAGCAAGATCATTCTCTGTAGCTGCAAAACCACCGTAAATCTTCACCCCTTCTTTCAAAATAAAGGAAGAGCTCACCAGTGACCCCGGACTATAATTTCCTTTCGCTACCCAGATAGTGTCCCCAGCCAATGCAGATGTAATCCCCTTTTGTAAATCCAGGAAACCATTTTCCCAGTTTGAGCTGTTGTTCATTCCCGAAGTTGCCGCCTGGTTCACATAAATCCTCACTCTTCCTGTGCCCAGTACAACGTTAACCGTATATAAGCGGTTACCACATAAGTTTCCGTCACTTGCATTCACATTAAAAGTATAGGTACCTGCATTAATCGGTCTCCCTTTGATTTGTCCCGAAGAGGTTAACAGTAATCCGTCAGGCAGTTTTCCATAACTTACCGTATAAGTATAATTGCCGGCACCGCCACCCGCAGTCAGCTGTTGTCCATAGATCACACCCCTTGCCCCTTCAGGCAAAATAGCAGGAGTAATTATAATTCTGTTTTTTTGATTCTCGTAGGCACCAAGATCTACTGTCTCTGCCTTAATCCTGGCATTATTCAAAATATCTTTTGATATGCCCGAAGAAAAAGTATTATCGCCCATATTGATGGCAGGCGAGCAATCCGACAGCGAAAGATCATCCTCCGTTGCCAGATTAAACAATGGATCCTTATCTAAAATGATCGTACCATTTACATAACCGCCTTCAACTAATGTATTCAATGCCTTAACCGTTGAATTCATTTGATCCGGCACGCTATTTCCACGGGTATTGTTCCATAAAATGCTGTTCTGCAGATTTAATGTCCCTGCATTTTTGCTTATACCCGCACCGTATTTTGTAGCCGTTCCATTTACATAAGAAATCGTGTTTTTATACGCGGTGATATTGGCCATCGTTACCGTACCGGTATACTGGTAATAAGCCGCGCCGAAATAGCCACCCGTACTGGTTACCCTGTTGCGGGTAAATATGGTGTTCGTCACAGTTAGTGCTGAATTATACTGATATATACCAGCGCCATGTGTAAGGGAAATATTCCCTATGAATGACGCCCTGTTCAACGTTACCTTTCCAACATAACTATTCAGCCCCCCACCATTTGCCGTAGCCACATTTTCTCTGAACAGGATATTGTTCATCGTTACACCAGTACCTGAAGTAAACATACCTCCACCCGTTGAGGCTTTATTACCAATAAATTCAATATCGTTCAGCGTTGCCAATCCATTGTTAAATAATCCGCCACCCTGCTGGTAAGAACCGCTCAATACTATATTGTTTTCAAAAGTGATATTACTTAAAATAGCGGCACCCGAATTGAACATCCCGCCACCATATGAGGTCGCACTATTATTTTTAATCCAAAGATTTCTAAATATCGCGGCTCCTTTACTGGCGTTGTAAATCCCCCCGCCACTATAAATTTCGTTTCCATTTCCACCTGTTGTACCTGCCTTACCACCTGTAATGGTAAAGCCATCCAATACTGTCGCATTGGTCAGCACAAGATTATTATAGACCACATGCCTGCTGATCTGTTTACCATCAAGAATGGTCTGGTTAACGGTTCTTACACCCGAGGAATCTCTTTCTGTTAATGCCGTTTCTGTAGCTGCAAAACCTCCATAGATCTTCACGCCTTCGATCAGCTTATAAGTCGAGGTAACCAGTGTACCGGGACTATAAGTTCCTTTAGCTACCCAAATCTCATCACCTGCCATAGCTACCTTTAATGCGCTCTGAAGATCAAGATATCCGTTTGCCCAGTTGCTTCCATTATCAGCACCTGAAACCGCAGCCTGATTCACATGCATCCTTACTACCCCGGTACCCGCAACGATATCGATACTATATATGGCGTTACCACACAATGTCCCATCACTTACACTAACTGTGAAGGTAAACTTGCCTATTACAAAGGGGTTCCCGGTAAGCAGACCTGAAGGCGTCATTGATAAACCATCCGGTAATTTGCCAGAGATGACCTGAAAAACAGAAGTACCACTGCCGCCTGCTACAGTTAATTGCTGTGTGTACAATTCCCCACGTGTCCCTGCGGGCAATAGCGCTGGATTTAAAACAAGTACATCGTTCTGATACTCAAAAGCCCCCATGTCAACCTGTACTGATTTTTTGCGCTCATTTCCAATAAAATCAAGCGGAGCAGCTGTCGCCAGAAGATTATCCCCTGTGTTGATTGCAGGTGAACATCCTGTCAATGCAAGATCATCTGTTTCAGCATTCACAAATGCAGGATCCTTATCTATAATATTCACTCCGGTACTAAAAGCACCCTGTACAAGTGAATTGTTAACCTTTACTGTTGCATTGACCTGATCCGGTGTTCCGGAGTTACGTGTATTGCCCCAGAGCACACTATTATTGATGGTCACTGTTCCTGTGTACCTGAATACTGCTCCTCCATAAAATAAAGGCCCCTTATTGAAATAATTGATGCTGTTATTGCTGAAGGTATTGTGAGTGAGTGTTACCGTTCCGGAGTTAATGTAAACTGCTCCTCCATAATTAGCTGCGGTTGACGTTACCTTGTTCCTGCTAAAAATACTGTTGCTAATATTTAGTGTTCCGGCAGACCATACTGCACCACCATGTAAAACAGCAGTATTGTTGATAAACGATCCACGGTCAATAGTCATTCCGCCCGAAACGTAAATCGCCCCGGCACCTGCTTTGGCAATATTATCGCTAAAGCTTACCCTTGACAATACCGGTATGCCGCCAGTAATGTACATAGCTGCACCCGTGGTGGCCTCATTGCCAGTGAAAGATCCATCATTGATCGTTAATGCACCATAACTGTAAATAGCCCCTCCCTGTCCGTTCGTAATCGTGTTATTCTCAAACTTCACCTCGCTGAGTTCAGCAGGCCCGGCATTGAAAAGTGCGGCTCCGTAACCAGTATAACTCGTAGATTCAATGATCCTGTTATTCTCAAAAAAGCCGCGTTTCAAGTTAAATCCTCTTGCATTATATACCCCCGCTCCCCGTGGCCCCGATCCTGTAGACCTGTTGTTGGTAAACCTGATATCTGAATAGCGTGCATCACCACTATGGTACAGACCTGCACCATAACTTCCGAGATTGTTCTTAATCCATAAATGGCTAAAAACAGCTGCTCCGCCAACATTGTAAATACCACCTCCAAAAGTATTAGTGTTAGTATAGCTACTGCCATAGTTACGCAGTGAACCACCGCCCTGAATACTAAAACCATCTAAAACTGTAGCATTGGTTAATGCTGTGGCAACCGCTGTATTGTTATTGTACACTACATGGTAACTGGCCACACCCGCACTACCATCCAATATCGTTTCGTTAACTGTACGGGTAAGTGTTGTATCGCGTTCTGCAACAGTAGACTCAATCCCAGCGAAACCGCCATAGATTTTTACGCCTTCTTTTAAGATAAATGATGAAGTGGCAAGAGGTCCCGCACTATACGTTCCCTTCGCTACCCAGATCTCATCACCTTTTGTAGCTAATGCCAGAGCCGGCTGAAGGTCAGTAAAAGCATTTGCCCAGTTACTGCCATTGTTATCACCCAGTGCTGCCTGGGCTACATATAACCTGCCTATCCCATTCAAAACAACAACTTTATACTGACGGTTGCCAATTAAACTACCATCACTCGCTTTGAGTACAAATGTATAAGTACCCACTACAGTCGGCGTACCGCGTAACCTGCCGTCTGATGTTAAGGCAAGTCCTTTCGGTAATTCACCTGCCTCCAGTGTCCATCCAACCAGCGCACTGCTGCCTGTAGTACTCAGCGGCACATCCATATAAATACCACGTACAATCGGCCCAAGCGTTGCCGGACTAATGATCAGGCCTGCCCCGCCGTTACTTTCATAAGCCCCCAGATCTATGATAGCATTTACAACCCTGGCCTTTCCATCCAGATCTTTATCAAATGCCTGCCAGCTGTTAATCCCCGCATCTATCGCCAATGAACCGGCTTTGATCCGAAGATCATTACCTTCCGGGTTAATAAAAAGCGGATCCCCTATTTTAACATCTGTTCCTGTAGCATAATTATTTTCAACAATAGAGTTATCTATTACGGCACCCGCACTGAGCTGATCCGCTACGTTTCCACCGCGTTTGTTGCCCCATAAAATACTATTATGAATAGTAAGCACCCCACCTGCACGGTAGATACCACCGCCATAACTCAAAGTCGCGCTTACTTTAGGATACGCAATACTGTTGTTGCTGAAACTGCTGTTGTTTATCAACGTATTTCCACCGCCAACATAAATTGCACCTCCGTAATATGCACCTGTGGAAGTAACTTTATTATTGCTGAATATGCTATTGTCAATTCTAAGTGTGCCGCTTGTCCACATCGCCGCGCCATGCTGCAGGGAAGTGTTGTCTATAAAGGAAACCCTGTTCAGGATCATGCCCGCATTCACATAAATTGCTCCACCTGTTGCAGTAGCCGCATTATTGGCAAATACCACATCGGTCAGATTCGTAGATCCGTTGGTCATTAATAATGCTCCGCCAGTTGGCGCAGTATTCCCTGTAAATGAAGATTTACTGATCGTTGCCGAAGCTCCGGAATTACTATAAATAGCCCCGCCCTGCCCGTTGACAATGGAGTTGCTGTCGAATTTCACCCCGTTCAGCTCCAGTATACCAATACTGAATATTCCCGCTCCATAGCCTGTAGTCTCAATGATCTTATTGCTATCAAATTTACCGTCGCTAAGCTTAAATCCTTTTACGTTATATACCCCTGCGCCACGCGCGTTACTGCCTTTCGACTGGTTATTCGTGAAGATGATATTCGTGTATTTTGCGTCACCACTATGATAAAGTCCACCGCCATAAACTGCTGTATTGTTCTTAATCCACAAAAAGTTAAAAGTAGCCGTACCTAAACTGTTATACATACCGCCTCCGTTTGTAGTACCAGCGGCACCACCCTGGATACTAAACCCGTCCAGTACGGTAGCACTGGTCAAAGCTGCATTGTTATACACAACGTGATAACTTGCCGGACCCTGACTTTTCCCACCTTCCAGAATAGTTTCATTGGCATTGCGTACCGCAGCACTATCGCGTTCAGCAATCAGGGTTTCTGTTCCTGCAAATCCTCCGTAGATTTTTACACCATCTTTTAAGATGAAGTAGGAAGTTACAGCAGGTCCCGGACTATAGGTTCCTTTTGCCACCCAAATCTCATCACCGGCTACCGACAAACCAATTGCAGCCTGCAGATCTGTCAATGCATTAGCCCAGCTCACTCCATTGTTCGCTCCTGTTGCTGTCTCATGTACATATAATCTTGATGGCCCTGCCTGTACTGTAATGGTGTATTGTTTATTTCCTTCTAACTCTCCGTCCGAAACCCCTGCTACAAACGTATAATTCCCGACCACTGTTGGTACTCCCTGCAGACTACCCGCAGCAGAAAAAGAAATACCAGGCGGTAATTTACCATCCTTTAAAATCCAGTTCAGCGGCAAAGTACTGCCCTTTGCAGTTAACTGCACATCAAAGGCCGCTCCTCTTTTTACAGGTGTAATTGAGGCAGGACTGATGAGCAGACTTCCGCTTCCATCGTTCTCATAAGCACCCAGATCCACCACACCGTTAACTACCCTGGCATTCCCCGCAAGATCGGTTGGATAAACCTGCCAGTTGTTTAATCCGCCGTCAATGGCGAGCGATCCTGGCTTTAATTTCAGGTTGTCATTACCTGCATCAGTAAATGCGGGATTTCCAATCTTAATACCAGTTCCCGCTGCATAATCGTTCTGTACAATAGAATTATCTACCGCAATTCCCGCATTCAGCTGATCGGCAACACCAGAACCACGTGTATTACCCCACAGTATACTGTTGTAAACAGCTACAGTACCTCCACCGCGGTACAATGCACCACCGTAACTTAAGGTCTTGCTGCTGTTTTCATAGACGATCGTATTATTGCTGAAGGTAGTATTGATAAAGCTGATGTTTCCGGCACTTGCATATACTGCACCACCATAATTAGCCGTCTTCGTCACACTGTTCTGACTAAAAATTGTATTATCAACTTTAGTTGATGCACCACCTGCCCACATCGCCCCGCCATGCTGTACAGCTGTATTTTTAATGAACGAAGTCCTGTTCAATGTTAATGCCCCACCACCAAAAATCGCACCGGCAGATAATGTTGCGCTGTTCTCTTTGAATACCACATCCGTTAAAGTCTGCGTACCATTAGCGAAGTAAATTGCACCTCCGGTACCAGCTTTATTTGCATTGAAGAAGGCTTTACTGATCTCCACCACTGCACCCGAATAAGAATATATTGCTCCCCCCTGACCACCAACTAATGTATTGTTATCAAATTTTACATCCCTCAATGTCAACACGCCTACGTTGAAAATACCGGCACCGTAAGCGTTTGCATCTATGATCCTGTTATTTTCAAAAACACCACCTGTAAGCTTAAAGCCCTTCACATTATAAACTGCAGCTCCACGGGCAGAATTGCCCTTTGCCTGGTTATCACTAAAAACCACATCACTATAAACAGCATCACCACTGTGATAAAGACCACCACCAAACACAGCGGTGTTATTTTTAATCCATAAGTGGCTAAATGTTGCTGCACCGGCAGTATTATAAATACCAGCACCATATCCTGTAGTTTGTCCACCCTGGATACTAAATCCATCCAATACCGTAGCACTGGTTAATGCTGCCGTATTATAAACTACATGTGCACTTACTGTTCCCTGACTACCATCAAGAATGGTTTGATTTAGTGTACGCACACCAGCACTGTCTCTTTCCGTAAGTGTTAATTCTGTACCGGCAAAACCACCATATATTTTCACCCCCTCTTTTAAAGTAAAGGAAGAGCTGGCCAGCGTTCCGGCGCTGTAAGTCCCTTTTGCTACCCAGATTTCATCTCCTGATGCTGCCAGCGATAAAGCAGGTTGCAGATCAGTCATTGCATTAGCCCAATCACTACCTGTATTTTCTCCTTTGGCAGCCTCACTCACAAATAACCTCGCCACACCAGTGCTAACGTTAACCGTATATTGTTTGTTCCCATTTAGACTGCCATCCGTTACACCGACAACAAAAGTATAAGTTCCGGTTTTCGTTGCCGCTCCACCAAGCTGTCCGCTACTGCTCAGCGTTAAACCATCGGGTAATTTGCCAGACTGTACTCTCCAGCTTAATGCGGCAGTACCACCTGTAGCAGTCATTTCTATATTTACTTTTGCACCACGCACAACCGTTGCAATACTTGCTGGCAATACTTTTAAACTAGCTCCACCCTGATTTTCATATGCACCTAAATCTATTGTTTCATTAAATACCCGCAGATTTCCCGATAAGTCTGTAGCAGTAGTATTTCTGCCATTATCACCTATATCAATAGCCGGCGAACCACTCTTCAGCTGCAGGTTATCCCCAGCGGCATCAGCAAACATAGGATCACCTATAAATACATTTGTTCCGCCAGTATATCCTCCCTGGACAATGGATTGCCGCAAGGTAATATTCGGCCCCAGCTGATCATCTACCCCATTTGCGCGCTTATTTCCCCAGAAGATAGAATTGTCTACGGTAACCACTCCGCCACCACGGTATAAACCTCCACCGCCGGCAGCAGTACTACTCGAAAATGCAGTGGTGTTATTGCTGAATGTAACGTTAGTTAATGTTGCGGCTACTGTTGTAGCCATACCACCACCATAATATCCGGCACTGGTTACTGCATTACGACTAAATAAAACATTATTCAGAGTAGCTGAGCCACCGTAAAGATAAAATCCTGCCCCGCTATAGGCCGAAGAATTACCAGTAAATGAAACTCTGTCCAATACAAATGCTGTACCTGAAGAGGCCATACCACCACCATAATTGGCAGCAGTATTTTCTCTGAACACAATATCGGTCATTGCCACCGAAGCCCCTGTATTGAACATCCCTGCACCTGATATACTCGATGTATTCTGATAAAATTCGATATGATCAAACTGTGCTGATCCAGCGTTATAAATACCCCCGCCACGCTGCGCTTTATTATTAACAATCCGTAGATTGCTGAAGATCGCTTTTACATTACCCTGATTATAGATACCACCACCCCGTAAGATGTCACCGTCAGTACCCACCAGCACGGCTTGTCCGCCACTAATCGTAAAGCCATTTAGTACTGTTGCATTGGTTAAAGCAGTAGTGTTAAATACCACGTGTCTGCTGGGGGCACCCTGACTGCCATCCAGTACAGATTGGTTTATAGTCCCAATCAACTTCATATCCCTTTCAGTCAGCAGAACTTCAGTACCTGCAAAACCGCCGTAAATTTTAACACCCTCTTTTAAAGCATAACTATCCGTTACCTGTAAACCGGGACTATATACACCTTTCGCTACCCAGATCTGATCACCAGCTGCAGAAGTATTAATCGCTGCTTTCAGATCAGTGAAACCATTTTCCCAGCTGCTCCCATTATTCTGTCCGCTACCCGCAGCCGCATTCACAAATATCGTTGCAGCGCCGGCATTCACGATTAAAGTATATTGTTTGCTACCTACCAATTCTCCATTCGTTACACCCACCACAAATGTATAGGTACCTGCTGTTAATGGTTTTCCTGTCAGTAAACCAGCAGGTGACAAGGAAAGACCGAAAGGCAGGGCACCAGAAGTTACCGTCCACTCCAGATCAATATAATCGCCGTTAACGGTTAAGGGTACCTGCAGTTGAGTGCCACGACTCACCGCATTCAGGCTTGCCGGAGAAATTGTCAGACTGGCTGTACCCTGATTTTCATAAGCACCCAAATCTACAATTCCATTAAACAGACGATTGTTACCCAGCACATCTACATTAGTTGTGGTCTTCGAATTATCACCCTGGTCAATTGCTGGCGACCCACCTTTTAATCTCAGGTTGTCAATTGCTGCATTCAAAAACAGCGGATCGCCGATACCGATATTTGTACCTGTTGCATATCCATCCTGCACAATCGATTTATTAATTGTCACTACACCACTGATCTGATCAGAGAGATTACCCGCACGTGTATTTCCCCAGAAAATACTGTTGTTAACAGTTATCGTTCCGGCCGACCGGTACAATGCACCACCACCAGCAGCGGTCCTGGCAATGCTGTTATTACTAAAAGTTACATTCGTTAAAGTAGCAGTATTACTGAACATTGCTCCACCATAATAGGCGCTTGCAGATGTCACTTTATTCCGGCTAAACACCACATTATCGAGTTTTGGAACTCCCGATGAGAAAAGTGCTCCTCCATGCTGTACTGCTTCATTGGCTATAAAGTACACGCGATTGAATACCGGCGAACCCAGATTATTTACTGCACCCCCGGTACCCGTAGCTTTATTCTCTTTAAACACTACATCAGTAAATTCACTTACACCGGGCCGGATATATATAGCTCCACCTGTTAAGCCCGAGTTACCAATAAAGGACGTTTTAGTTATTTTTAAAACGGCATTATCATAATTATATATCGCTCCTCCCTGAGCTGTTGTTCCCGCAACACTGTTGTTCTTAAACAGTCCATCAGAAATAGTAAGCGTACCATAGTTTAATATGGCACCACCAAATGTCGTAGATGCATCACCAACAATATTACCCTCGAAAGAAACTTTATTCAGGTTCACTATTGATCCTGCCAGGACATACATACCCGCTGCCCTTCCATTTGCTCCAGAAGTGGAATTATTGAAAATTCTGGTATTTGTAAATTGCGGTGAACCACCACCTATATATACTCCGGCACCAACCAGCCCCACATTATCATTGATCCTTAAGTTATTAAATTTAGGGTTTCCCAGGCTGGTATAAACGCCACCACCACTTCCGTTGATACCCGTAGTAGTCGTCAAAGCTCTGCCTCCACTGATAGTAAAACCATCCAGCAAAGTTTCATTGCTTACCGCGTTAACATTATATACCACATGGTAATTACCTGCGCCCTGGTTACCAGTCAGTACACTACTATTTACCGTATGCACCAGGCTGGTATCACGCCCAGCCAGACTCTCCTCGTTGCCGGAAAAACCACCATATATCTTTACGCCACTTTTCAGTTTGAAGTTGTCTGATACCAGGACACCAGGACCATATAAACCTTTTGCCACCCAGATCTCATCTCCCGATATAGACTGGTCGATCGCAGCCTGCAGGTCAGTATGTGCATTTGCCCAGCTGGTTCCATTTTTGGCCCCGTTGGTTGCTGATGCACTTGCGAAAATACGTTCGTTAACCGTATTCACATTTACGGTAAACTGTTTTGCACCCAAAAACTGGCCATCAGTAACAGACACCACAAATGTATAAGCACCAGAAGTCATTAATCTGCCGGTCAGCAATCCTGAGTTACTAAAGGTCATACCCGGCGGTAAATCACCAGAAGAAATACTCCAGGAGAGGTTCTGAGTACCACCCGTTGCCGTAAACTGCTGCGTGAAAACTGTTCCGCGATCCTGTACCACCAGTGTTTTAGGAAAAACATTCAGGCTTTCTCCTCCCTGATTTTCGTATGCGCCCATATCCACTACATCGTTTACTAAACGTGGCTTCAGATCTATATCCAGCGTAGTGCGCGAGGCTGCATTATCCCCGCCATCCAGCGCAGATGACCCTCCTTTAATCTGTAATTTATCTGTTGCCGCATCAGTAAACAGAGGGTCTCCGATTCTGATGTTGGTGCCTGTGCTAAAACCATCCTGTACCACACTATTAAAAACTGTTACCACACCGCCGATCTGGTCTGCAACATCTCCGCCTCTTTTATTTCCCCAGAAAATACTATTATAGATTGTGGCCGTTCCGCCGGAGCGATAAAATCCTGCACCGGTAGCAGCAGTGATATAAGCCGTTTTGTTATTACTGAAAGTAGTATTGGTTAAATTGGCAGTACCGGAGGCCAGGAAAAATCCGGCACCATAGCCACCTGTACTCGCTGTTGTTACTTCATTACGACTAAAAATAACGTTATCCAATTTTGCCGTATTGGTTACATTGTATATCCCGCCACCATGAGCCCGTGAAATATTGGCAATAAAAGATGTACGATCAAGGGTCAGTGTACCGGAATTATAAATCCCGGCCCCGTTAGCTGTAGATGTATTATTTTTAAACACCAGATCTTCCCCGGTAACAGTAGCTGAATTCCAGATTCCTCCCCCGGAGCCTGTCACCGTATTGCCATCAAATAATGCTTTTTTTAGCGTGACGGCAATTCTGCTATTTAAACCGCCTCCGGATGTTGTTGAATTATTTCTTAAAAAAGTAGCATTGCTGATGATGTGGGCAGAAGTAACAGCAGTCATTCCTCCACCTAAAAGCGCTTCATTTTCTACAAATGTTAAATTGCTGAGTGTAGCTGATCCATTGCTGCTGTACAAACCACCACCAGCCGACCCGCCATCTCCTTTTGCAGAGTTTTGCTCAAAACGGATATTATCCAGCGTTGCAGGTGCATTGTTGTACATACCACCGCCCACATAATAAGCTTTATTATTCCTGATCCATAAATTTCTGAATATAGCAGAACCAAGATTATTATAGATACCGCCTCCGTTATATGCCGCAGAAGTACTACCCGTGGCAGATCTTCCATTAGCAATACTGAATCCGTCTATCACTGTGGCATCAGTTAATGCAACAACATTATAAACCACGTGGTTGTTTACGTTTCCTCCGTCCAGTACTGTTTCATTAACAGAGAAAAGACCATTGCTATCCGCTATCCGCTGGGTAAGCATAGTTTCTGTACCTGCAAAACCGCCATACCATTTCACGCCTTCTTTCATCGTAAAGGTAAGCGCGGCTGTAGCACCCGGACTATAAGTTCCTTTTGCTACCCATATTTCATCACCTGCCACTACCAACTTGAGCGGCTCTGTAAACTCTGTAAATGCATTTGCCCAGGTACTGCCATCTTTATCACCCGTTGTTAATCCCTGCCTCACGTAAAATCTTACAGGTGCCTGAACCGGAATGATGGTGTATTGGTTCGTTCCAAGCATTACACCGTCAGAAGCTGAAATAGCAAAGGTATATCCTCCCGCCTGCACAGTAGTAGGTACGCCCGTAATCCTTCCATCCGCTGTAAGCGACAGTCCCGGTGGAAGAGTTCCTGAAACAATATTCCAGGTATAGGGTGCCGTTCCTCTGCTCGCAACCAGTTGAATATTAACTGCAGTTCCACGAGTAATCACACCTAAAGTTGAAGGTGTAATCTTAATAGAACCTTCACCCTGATCTTCATATGCACCATGGTCTACCTTGTCGTTATAAATCCTTTGATTTCCTGCAATATCTAAGGTTGTTCCTACCGCAGCGTTATTCCCTTTGTCGACCGACAGAGATCCGCCTTTTAACATCAGACTGTCTGCCGCCGCATCTTTAAATAATGGATCTGCAACCAGGATATTTGTTCCTGTGGCAAACCCTTCTTGAACTGTACTATATGTCACATTTGCTGTAACAGCATTGATCTGATCTAATACACCATTTGCACGACTGTTATTCCAGAAAATACTATTGCTTACCGCCAGCGAAACTGTGCTAAACAAACCACCACCAGAGTTGATCGCATTTCGGGTAACCGTGTTATTGCTGAAAGTTGCATTAGTAAGGCTTGATCCGTTAACATTTGAATACATACCGCCTCCATTAGAACCAGTACCGGTTACGCTATTACGGCTAAATACCATATTGCTTAGCGTATTTACTCCGGTGGTAAAAAAACCACCGCCATTTGCACCCGAAATATTTGCAATGAAAGATACGCGATCCATAGTCAGGGCTACAGTATTAGATAATCCACCTCCTGTAGATGTGGCTGAATTATTCCTGAAAACTGTTCTGTTGATTGTAGCCGGTGAAAGATTTGACATTCCTCCCCCTAAGCCAGCACTGGCAACATTACCCTGAAAAACGGCGTCGTTCATTAGAAAGCCTGAGCTATTATTGTACAGTCCGCCTGCTGTAGATGTGGCATTGTTACCATCAAATAGTGCATTATTCAGCACTACACCGGTACCGGTAATAAGATACATCCCACCACCAATAGCAGCCTGATTCCCTCTGAATGTAAGGTCTGTCATGCTTAAGCTATTACCGGTATTGTATAAACCACCGCCATATTTACTACTAACATTAGCCACATTTCCTTCAAACAAGACGTTTTGTATGGTAACGCCATTCGCCACATTATACATACCGGCACCTAAACCGCCCGAATTTCTTCGCACCACCAGATTCCTGTATATACCGCTAACAGCCGGGGCAAGAACATAGATCCCACCCCCTTGTAAATCTGTGCCCGATCCTACCCCATCCTGAATCGTAAATCCGTCTATCAAAGTATTTGCTGATGCTACTAACTTATTCGCAATTACGTGTTTGCTGATACCATTTCCAGTTAGTATTGATTCATTGATGGTCAGTCTTTTGTTAACATCCAGTGCACGCTGTGTCAGTAAAGTCTCCGTTCCGGCAAAACCACCGTACAACTTAACTCCGGATACCAATGTAAATGAAGAATCAACCGAATTTGCAGTGTAATACGCTCCTTTTGCCACCCAGATCTCATCACCTGAAACTGCAACATCCAATGCAGTCTGCAATCTTATAAAACCATTACTAAAATCAGTTCCGCTATTATTTCCTGTCGCATTGGCATTGACATATAATCGGGTTACGCCAGCACTTGGTGTAAGTACATATTGGCGGCTGGCCGAAACAGTGCCCTGAGTAGCCCTCACCACAAACACAGCTGTTTCCGCTACTGCGGGAGTTCCGCTTAAAACGCCGGTTTGTTTATTTAGCGTCAAACCTAACGGAATTGATCCGTAGGTCTTCTCCCAGGTAACTGCAGCACCTGTACCCCCTGCCATAACCAGCTGTACACTGTAGGGCACCCCACGTTTTGGAATAGCAAATGTTTTAGGCATTACTGCGATACTCCCTGCTTCACCCGTAGGATGCTCGTAAGCTCCCATATCTACCGCTGCATTGACAATACGCTTATTCCCAGCCATATCGAAAGAGGTTCCAACCTGGACATTTCTACCCACATCTATCCCCAGCGATCCGGCCTTTAGCCTCAGATCATTAATACCTGCATTTTCAAAAGCAGGATCTCCAATAATGATGTTTGTTCCATTGACATAGCCTCCCTCAACGATATCGTAATCCATGCCTATCTTAACCGCACCTACCTGATCTGGCATATCCCAGCCTCTCCTGTTGCCCCACAGAATACTATTGTACAAATTTACCGTGGTAACTGCTGAATACAATCCCGCTCCATAACTTAACGCATTATCAATAGCATAAGCGATGGTATTATTGCTAAAAGTGGTATTATAAATATTTACCGTACCACTTACCACATACATTCCACCCCCAAGATAGGATGAACTCACCCCCGTTACGCTATTCCTGCTAAATACCGTATTATTCATTGTTACTGTGCTGGTAGAATAGTATCCGCCACCACTTCTTACCGACGTGTTCTCAATAAAGGAAACCCGGTCTAACGTCATAGCGACTGTAGAAAACAATCCGCCACCATTCATTGAGGCACTATTTGTTTTAAAACTAATATTCGAAAACTGAGGATTTGCAGCAATATTATACATTCCTCCTCCATAAGCTGCCCCATTGTTGTTGTTAACCGAGATTTGTTGGAAAGTCGCCACTCCTCCATTATATATTCCACCTCCATTTCCAGCTCTGGACATGGTATTATTTTCAACTATCAGATTCCTGAAAATTCCCGTTCCGGCATTATAGACACCCGCTCCTGATGTAGCTGCATAATTATTTTTAATCCATAAATTCTGAAAAGTACCGGTATTGGTAACATACAATCCTCCGCCATAATAATTAGCGCTTGAAGTTAAAGCATTATCCAGCGTATTGCCTCCTTGTATAGTGAAACCATCTATAAAGGTATTTGCTACGGCACTATACACAACGTGGTAATTATTATAGCCCCCATCAAGCTGCGTTTCATTCACAGTATACAGTCCTGTAGCACCAAGAGCACGTGCTGTTACTGACGTTTCCGTACCATTAAATCCACCATACAGCTGAACCCCGCTCTTAAGCGTAAAGAAATCAGTACGTAATCCACCGGGAGAATAGGCGCCTTTCGCTACCCAGATTTCATCACCGGAAACAGATTTTGTTAATGCCGCCGTTAATGATGTGAAAGCATTTACCCAACTCGTACCTATGCCACTTCCCGCAGCCTGATAATTTACATAATATCTGACAGCATAACTATGAGTAGAAAAAAGCAAAGTAAAGAGCAAAAGGAGCCCTGAAAATTTGAGAGATGATGAGCGCATATTAGTCAATAAAAGATATTCAGCTTGAGAACGGGTTCTTAATAATGATGTAAAACTGCCTTTATCACTATTAACGGAAACACTACAAGTAAAACGGCACTTTTCGATTTAAAAAATGCTATAAATCAGGTAATAATAGCGCTTAATGAGGAAATATTTACACACCACAAATCTATACAAATAAAGTTTGCCTTACAATAGAGGAGACTAAACTAAAAGATGAAGTAATATTCTGTAAAGAATTGCATTTCTGAATGCTTACGCAGAGACTTGGTAACAGAAAAATGACGATTTCAATTAAAAAACAAAAGCCAGGACATCCATCCGGGCTACTGCTATCAACTAAACCTAAACTATAAATACTAACCAAATATTTACAATACAAATGTAAAGACGTAAGATTAACCAATCGTTAAGAATAGATGATGAAAAAAGCAGTATATGGCATGAAATCATACCATATTGTTAACAATTGATAGCTTAACTCAGCTTGTAATTGGTTGTAAACAAAAAAAAGATGTACTGTTATGGTACATCCTTTTCAATAGTATTGATTGGTTATTAGAAACTATATCTTACACCGAACTGCATCTGGAAACGTGAGTGAAAAATCGATTATGTAATATCTGTTTTAAATAATTTAAATCCTAATGGTTGACTCCGCTAAAATAAAAAACATAATCTGCTGAATAAACTTGGCCAATAATTCTTTTTGATTTAGCCCTCACAGTTACTTTTGAATCATATTCATCTGAATAATCATTCGCTTCTACAGTAACTAACCTATTCCCATTTTGAGCACTTAAAGGCGTTGACTTTGTTGTGCCGTATGGATAAACTAAAAATTGTTTTTCCTGAGGAATATATTGCGAATTATCTTCTACAATCCATTCCCAATAGATATCACTTTCAGGAATTGTAGAATCAACAATAGAAAAATCAACTTGATAAGCAAATTTCCACACGCCATTTTCCATATGTCCCTCTGCTTTAATAGGAGTACCATAAGCATGGGCAAAACCACAATCTGTTCCGAATAAAATTGTTTCAACCTTTTTCACATTACTTATCGCGATTCCTTTTATTGGATTATATTGAATATTGACGACAGACTGAACGTAGTCTTCAATCCTTTCTTGCTTTATCACATTATCATAATATTTTAATTGGATATACACCGAACCTGATGAAATATTTGCCGGCAGTGTAGCATTAATATCCCTTACTCGTCCAATACCTCCACCATCATAATTTGCATTTGCGATAGAAATAGGTTCTGAAATAGCCAATCCACTGCTATGGAACAAGGTCGCTATACAAGTACCATCTTCCCAAATGCCATTTGCCGTAAAAGATCTGGCCACGCTAACATTAAATTTAAATTTTGTTGGAACAGATGCATTTGCAATATTTAACCTTCCAGAGATTAAATATTCACTACCAACAGAAATACCAGAAAGGGTTAATTTTGCATTTGAAGTAAAAACACAAGTGAGCATTATGAATACAACTAAAGTAGCTGTTTTTAATATCGGATTCTTTTTCATGTTATTTACCATAAATAGCTTGATACACATTCGCATTTTTATAATAATCTTCAACTTCTGTCCTCTTTAATCTCAATTTGCCCCTTAGAATAAATTCCTGATTGTATTTATCATAAACAGTTTCATCTTTAGGAACACCAAAGGAAATTGAGAGAAACTTAATTAAACTCTCATTAGATACTGCTTCTACATCTTTAGGAGTATCTATAACAATAGGCTCAACAACTTCTTTTTTTTTACACGAACTTAGACCTACAAATGAGAATAATATAGCAAGTACTATATTAGTAGGGAGATAAAATTGGGTTAGATCTTTTTTCATTTTTTTTTTATAAAAATACCTAACCAACAAGTATTTAATGTAAGGGAAATATTATTAATAGGTTAAAATCCTATTAGAAATCATCTTTTTGCACCATTGGATGTATGGCTCACATTTATTTTATAAAATACCCTATTCTATTTAAAATTATTTAATCCAAGAAATATTAAAGTATGTTATGACTCTAACTACCTCCTACCAATCTAGCTTTTATACATGTATGTCTGTGGCGCCCATATTTGTGAGATTCTTCCAGTATCACCATATGAGTGACAGCGAATACTACGTCACTTAGAATCACTCAAGATTCTCGATCTAGAATAATTGCCATGGTAAACTCACACAAAAAGGATGTACCATCATGGTACATCCTCTTCAATAGTATTGATTAGTAATTAGAAACTATATCTTACACCGAACTGCATCTGGAAACGTGAAGCAAAAAAGTCTTTGGAATAATTGCTTGTGTTTTTCTGATCGAATGTATAAGTTGGATAAGTAGTTGCATTTCCTGCACCACCTGTAGTAGTCGACAATCCTACACTTGCCATTGAATTGAATGTGTTTGGAGAGAAATACTGAACACCCCATTTTTTATTCAACAGGTTCGTTAAGTTAACTATATCATAAGTCAATGAAAGCGTGTGTTTATGCGTACCACTTTCTACGATCCTGATGTCTTGGGTGAAACGGAAATCAGCCTGATAGTTCCAAGGTGTTCTTGCAGCATTACGCTCAGTAAAATCACCTCTTCTTGTTCTCAGATATTTATCTCCATCAATGAAGGCATCAAATGCTGCAGCCTGTGCTGCCCCTGTTGGTGTTGCTGCAAAGAATTTCGAAGTCTCTCCTGTTTGAGGAATGTAAGCTAAACTTACTGTCTGTCCTGTACCATTGATGGTAGCATTTACAAAACCGTAAGAATAAGGTGTTCCTGATTGTGCACTAAAGAAAAGTGAGAAGTTAGCTACGTATTTACCTGCCTGATCCCAGCTATGTCTGTAATTAATCGTCGATACCAAACGGTTACGGATATCAAAGTTTGAATTCGCTATTCCGGGGCTGTTAGGGCTTAAAGCCTGGTTCAGCTGCCAGTTAGATTCCATTGAGTTACGGATACCGTTGGTTACGTCTTTAGACTGTCCATAAGTATAAGCAGCCATGAAATCTAAACCACCTATCGTTTTACCGATCTGTGCTGTTAAGCTATAACGGTAACCTTTGCTTGTGTTGGAAAGTAAATAAGTGTTGGTATATAGCGGGTTGATCGCCTGTGTTGTTGCCAATGGATTAGCAACGGTTGGTGCTGGTACAGGTGTATAGATGGGTTGCTGATGATTTACATCGTAAGGTAAGTAAGTCGCATTATCCACAAGATTGATCATCTGGAATTTTAGATCGTGAATTACTTTGGTATAAATCCCTTCTACTGTAAATCTCCATTGATTATCTGTTTTATAGTCAAATGCTAAACTGCTTCTCCATGTTTTAGGCATTTTGAAGTTGTTATCGATCAAATCGACTTGTGTTGCACCCGATGCATCATTCACATTTTTCCCCTGATTAGCTACAAAACCCGCTTCACCATTTCCAGTTAATGCATCCCTGATTGGATCAGTTCCTGCAACAAATGGTGTTCTGCTTGCCCTGTTATCATAAGCACCATAAGTAACCCCGTTATTATAGTAGGCATAACCTAACCATGCAAAAGGAACTCTCCCAGTAAACAAACCACTTCCACCACGCATAATAAGGTGCTGATCGCCCAGAACATCATAGTTAAACCCAACTCTTGGTGAAACCTGTATCTGTCCAAGGAAATCATTTTTAATCTCATTAGGTTTAGTATAGGTATACGTATTTCCATAATTAGGATCAACCGGAGAACCTGTAGTTTTCACACTCAAAGGTTGTTTATTTGGCATATCTGCCTTATCAAACCTGATCCCATAAGTTAATTTCAGACGATCATTCACCTGCCATTGATCTTCCCCATAAACACTATACATATTTACGCGGAACTGCGCTGGCGGGTTATTGATGATATAATCCCTGCTGTTATTTGTATAGTTGTAGTTTGTTCTTACGCGACTTGGATTCCCAGCAAGAAAATCATTTACACTGTCATAAGAAATACGTCCGTTCCAGCTGTTTACGAAACCGTAAGTGATATTATATAATTCGTTGTGTGTACCAAAAGTGAAGGTATGTCTTCCTTTAGTCCAGGTCACGTTATCAGTAAATTCAAACGTCTTCTGTTTCATATCAAAGATACTCGCTTCACGGTCGGTACCTAAAAAGATCGTTCCACCTGCAGATCCTTTAATCTCGATCTGTGGTACAGCAGGATTTGAAGTTGGCGTTCTATAATCATGGATATTTGAATACCCTACTACCAGACTGTTTGATACATTAGGAGAGATCCTGCTTTTCAATTCTGCCACAGTAGAACTCTGGTTATTGGTCTGCAGGTAATCAATACCTCCGAACCTGAAGTTTGACTGATCACGCTCTAAATTTGTTGCTTCAGATCTGATGGTATTATTACGTATCGTCAGCTGATTTTTATCATTGATATTCCAGTCTAAACGGTTGAAGAATTTATTTGATTTCGCGTTTACATTATAGTTCTCATAAGAACCTGCATCAACACCATACTTCGTTTGCATTAAGTTAGCGATGGATTGAGCTTCACCAAGTGTAAGCACTTTCATATCTGCAGAACCTGCACCCAAGATTACCGGATCCCGGCGACGCGTAATCTCTTCATTTGTGAAGAAGAACAATTTATTTTTGATAATCGGTAAACCTACACGGAAACCAGTCTGATATTCATGGAACGACGAAGGTTCTTTAGAGTTATCACCAGTTTTATTTCTTCCGATTAAGGAGGCATTACGACCGAATCCGTAAACAGACCCTGTAACTTCATTTGTACCTGAACGTGTTACCGCATTCACACTACCACCGGTAAAGTTACCGATCTTCACATCATAGGGTGCTAGTAAAACCTGCACATCCTGAATCGCATCAATAGAAACCGGATTAGTTCTGGTACTGCTACCTGGCATACCAGAACTACCGCTCTGACCACCTAGCGAAGGGCTAAAGCCTATTGCATCATTATTGATAGCACCGTCAATAGTCACGTTATTGTACCTGAAGTTGGTTCCCATGAAGGAGTTATCTTTACTCACCTGCGGGGTTACACGCGTAACATCAGTTAAACTACGACTTGTTGAAGGCATATTTTTGATCTGTTGTTCACCAATCTGCGTACCTGCACCAGTTTTCAAAGCACCTCTTTTACCTTTTACGGTTACTTCTGTGAGCGTCTGACCTTCATCAGCCAGTACAAAGTCCAGGCGCTGATCCACACCAAGACCAATATTACTTAATTCTTTTTCTTGTTTATTATAACCCACATAGGTAACAGTCACCTTATAAGGACCACCCGGGTTTAAGTTGTTTAATCTAAAGTAACCATCAGAACCAGTTACTGCACCATATCTTGTACCAGTAGGTACGTGAATTACCAATACACTTGCTCCAGGAACAGTGATACCTTTGGCATCTTTCACCTTCCCGTTGATACTTGAAGTAGTTACCTGCGCATCTACACCAGCCCCGATAAACAGGAAAAGGGATAGAATGACATAAGACAAATAATCTGTTAGAAATCTTTTCATTGTGTTACTTCTATTTTTTTGTAAAACTAGGGTGGCAACATGTACTTAATATTAAGGATACATTAATACACACATGACTTAACACTAAATTAAAATTGGATTAAAATGAGATTAAAAACCAATTAAAATATGGCTTTATTATACTTAAAAAGGGGCATCAAAATATGATGCCCCTTTAATTTGTTTTTTAAGACGGCTTAAAATAGTGTTTACTTAATGTTATGGTTATGTTAAGAACACTAAAGAGACAGACAAAAGCTCATCTGAAGCTATAAAGTGTAAAATCTAAAGAATCGCTTTAGTCAACTTACTAATCCAACCAATGATTAAATACTTCTGAATATCCAAATTGCGAAGGGTCTTCTACCGATGTGATTTTATATTGGTAGAAAACACCATTACCAAGAGGAATAGTCGCATCGTACTGTTTTAAAAATTTCCCAACATTTGGCGTTGAATTAGTTAGTTTCTTATAAAACGTACCATCAGAATTGTATAAATCTATTGATACATTAGATGCCATTATCTTATTTGAACACCAATATACAAACATATTTCCATCGTCAGAACCAGAACTGTCAGGTCTGAATATCCAATTAGAGTTATGAAAAGCACTAGGGTAATAGCTATCAAACAAACCTATATGATCAGCAATAAACCTAAAGACTCCAGATGTTGCAAAAATTTTGTCATCACTAATCTCATCAATCAAAAAATAGCTATAAGAACCGTTGTAAGAAGTTTGAAGATTGAGTCCGGAAAAATCAAAATTATAGCTCCCTGTATTTGGAATTCGTTTCTTAGTTGAAGCGCCGCCCCCATTGCCCATAAAAGTTATATAAACATCTGACGAATTAATTCGATTCGCATTCCAAGTTACAGTCATGATTTTCAATCCAGGTAATTCAATACCCATTGGATAAGATTCTACACTATGATTAAGTAGATATGCTGGGTTATTATCAGAACGGTACTCTGGATAGGTAAATGCACCATCCAAATGAAGGGGAGTTGGATTATAATTAATAGGAATATAATTACTGGACATATAAAGTGTCAGCGTCTTTTTTTGATTTGAATCATAATATTTAAATTCAACCATTAAATTTCCATAATTAATGCCCACCGGTAATTCAGCATTTATAATTAGATCAGTAAAGCCTGTTGCCGAACCAGACCATTTATCTTTAAAATCAGCATTGGTGACATTTCTCGGCTCAGAAACCTTGGTATAAGCTCCACAAACACCACAATTAGTATATACAAGAGATACCGTGGAAGTTGCATCTTCATAAGAACCATTAACCATCAAGGTTCTTGCTAAATAAACATGATAAGAAAATTTTGTAGTAACTCTCTTATTAGTCACCGTCAAATACCCCACATCCGCATTATTTTCCCTTATACTAATCTTATTTATTTTTACATCAGCATTAGCTATGAAAGAGCTTAGGAGAATTGTAATTAGAAAACATCCTTTTTGAAATAAGTTATTCTTCATGTCTATTCTCCGTAAGTTGTTTTGTAAACATTAGCACCTTCGTAATTTGACTCCACTTCTACTTTGTTGAACTTTTGACCTCTAATTACGAATTCATTCTTCTCTTCATCAAAAACGATCTCATCTTTACTTACATCTAAACTGATCGACAAAAACTTAATCAATTTCTCGTTAGTGCTTTTTTGTAATGAGGAGGTCTCTTTTTTGACATTGACAGGTAATTTCTCATCTTTTTTGCAGGCGATAGCTATGAGCGCAACAAATAGCAGCTGCGCAGGTACTTTAATGAAAGACTTTAAATTAATTTTAATTTCCATACTTTTTTCAATAAATTTATCACACAAACATTAACTCAGTATAAACACTACAACAATTAATAATGTAATATATTTCTAAAAATAGAGACACAATTCACATAGGAAAATTATATCGCTCAGGTGCGAGCAACTAAATGTCTTAGATTTCATTCTAAGTCCAAGCCAATAGGAATTAAAATTAATGCAAGCCATATTGGCCGAAGCTGCCGGAATAGCATCTCTTCTATGAAGCCAAGTATACTAGAATCATGATATAATTAATTCTACCTTGCCGTGTGTATTATAAATTAGATTACGTAAGACTTTTGGGACAGTAGCTTCAACTACTCCCAAATGACAGATTAATAATTACCCATATATACTATACCACTGGAGGCGAGATCGAAGCCTTTACGGAGAAAATATATCTGATCTGGTAGAAATATTTTGAATAATAACATGTCAAAACACAAAGGCCGTATCACAATTAAATGTGATACGGCCTTTCCCGTAAATTAGTACTTTATTTAGGTATCCAATTAAAATGTTGCACCTGTTGCAGCAACAGATCCTGCTTTCAAAGTAAAGTTAGGAGTTGCAGTTAGAGTGAAAGGAGAAGTTAAAAGAGCAGCAGCAGCTGTTACATCAATAAATGTATTTCCTTTGCCAGTAAGATAAGTTCTAAGTAAATCTGCAGTCGCAAATGATGGTGCTGTAGTACCAGTTGCACTAGCAATCACATCTTTACCAACTACTTCAGATTGATAAATATTATTCTTGATCAATGAACTACCATCTGTTAAAGCATCACCTGTCTCTTTATCGCGAATATCTATACCATATCTTGTATTGATGAAAATTGAATTAGCAAGTATCATTTTAGTACCTTTTCTCCAAAGATTAGCATTTTCATGCTTAATATCAGCAGATAACCCAGGACCAATAATTGTCATGTTTGAAATTGCTGGACGCGTTCTTGGAGTAGAAGAATACTGACTGCTTGAATTATCAGATTCAATGCCATTAGATTGTCCAGCCTGATCTGCTAAACTTGGATCGCGCTGACCAATTGCATACTGGATTTTTCCAGAGTAACCATTATCAAAATCAAAAATATCATCAACATTAGAGATAGATACTAAGTGTTTAGCATTAACGGATCCACCGAACCATTCGAATGAATCATCACCCGAAAAGGATACCTGCACATAGTCAATTGTAGTACCACTACCAACTGAACCTAAGGTAACACCATTAATTTCATTATCTTTTACGTATGCGATACCTGGAAACTCAACACGCACATATTTTAAAACACCAGAGTTGTCTGCAGCATCAGTTCCACCATGAACAGCCATCGCTTCATCTATACCACCTTCGATGATACCAGTTCCCCCTGGATTATTATTCAAAGCTTTACCCAATAAGATAATACCACCCCAATCACCAGGAGCCCTGCTACCAACCGCTTTATTTGAAGTAAATACGATAGGGTTAGTTGCTGTGCCTTCAGCAATCAATTTAGCACCACGCACCACTACCAAAGTGGCTTTAGAAACTTGGTCACCTCTGATCACAGTTCCTGCTGGAATAGTTAAAGTTACTCCGCTAGCAACATAAACAAATCCTTGTAATAAATATACTTTAGAAGCGTCTAAAGTTCTGTTTGCAGATATAGTTCCAGATAATGTCTCAGTAGTAGCTCCATAAACAGCCGTTTTCGGACTAAAGTTTGTCCAGTTAGCAGTCCAGTCAGAAGTTCCCATAGCCCCTCTGTAAGTTACTTTATCAAAAAATGAATCTGCTAGAACTTCATTAGATTCTACAGGAACCACAACTTCTACTTCATCAGCATCATCTTTTGAACAGCTCGTAAATGCTGCAGTACCAGCCATTAATACAGCTATCAGACTTAGGTTAAATTTGTTTTTCATCTTTATTATTTGTTTATACAAAAATATAATTGGTATATTATTACAGTATTAAAAGCAGATTAACAAAACAATGCTTTTGTGTTAAGATAATATGAATGCTATTTTATTTTGTAAGAAAAGGTCAGAGTAAATGTAGAACCAAAACGGTCTGAAATATTTACATTATCAGTCTTTTCATCAAAACCAGCATCCGGATCAGAGCCTTTTACCTTTTGATAGTAAATAGCTTTGTTATTAAGAATATCACTGTAATTTAATTTTACTTCTGCTCTTGACTTAGCGAATTTCTGAGATAATTGTAAATCAAGTACGTTTCTGGATCTTTCATAAATGTCAGGATCCTGAACATTACCTACTGCCCAGATACGTTTTCCAATTCTGTTGAATAAAAGACTTACTCCAGTCGAATTCTCTTGTTTAGAAGCATAACTCAAACCTGCATTCAGTAAGTAAGGTGACTGACCTTGTAAAGGACGTTTTCCAGTTTTGTTAATAGTCTTCGCCACATTTACTTCAGACTTCATATATGAAGCATTAGTACTAAAAGTAATATTTTTGAATTCTCCCCCAATAAAATCTAGTGGTCTTCTAAATTCCATCTCAATACCATATAAAGTAGCAGACTTAGAATTGGTATAACCAAATGTTCTGCCTGAAGTACCTATTTGTAAAGTCTGCTCTATAGGTAATTCAAAATCTTTATAGAATGCAGATACTGAAAAAACCTGGCCCGAAGATGGATAAATCGCATAACCCAAATCTAAATTTGTGGTTTTCGATTGCTTTAAATTAGGATTACCTATGACTGTAGCATTTCTATTAAAATCATAAAAACTAAATGGCGCAATCTCTCTAAATTCCGCACGGCCAACAGTCTGCGATCCAGACAGGCGTATACTAGCCTTATCAGTCAGATTATAAATCAAGTTGGCTGATGGCAATAGGTTTGTATAAGTGGTGTCTATATTTAAAACATTAGATGAATTATCCATACTGTTTAACTTCTGATTATAAGATTCTAATCTTGCACCTATTCCCAATCTCAATTTCTCAGTAACATACCCGTCAAACATTATATAACCTGCATTCAAAAGCGAATTGGCATCATAAGCATCCGTACCATTCGTAATTTCATTCAGCACATACCCATTTTCTCTGATGTTAGCTGAAGTAAAAATCTGACCTTGTGGAATATTAAGTAGCGAATTATCAAAATTTCCGTCTCTTACAAAACCAATAACCCTTGCTGCAAAGTCACGCTTTCTGTATTGACCAAAATAACCCAATTTGATCTTATTTTTGTCACCAAACCACTGTACAGGTATAGTAATATCAAATGATCCACCGTATAAGTTTTCATTTAATTTAGATGAGAAATTACCACCTAGATTGGGACTGGCTTGTCCTGATGAAGGAATACTTGCTCTGCTATATTTACCATCACTTCCTTCCTGATATTCCATCCTTTTAAAACCAGGCTCTTTTCTGTCTGTATTAGCAAAATTTAAATTCCAATCTAGCTTTATCTTATTTTTTTCTGACAAAAGATGATTACCACTCAATTGATTAGAGATTAAGGATCTTTGTAGTAAATAATCTGCAGTCCTAAAAAACTTAGATTGAGAATCATCTATACCTTCACGAGTAGTAAATTGATTCTCCAATACTCTATTGTATATATTCTTTAATGCTATCTTATTGTTTCCCCATGAATAGGCAAAATTAGCAAGCGCACCTATATTAGTATTAAAGTTGTAGACCTCATCATGAAACTGATCGCCCATTGCCTCACCATTATAAGATATTTGATCACTTTTTCTTAAACGTTCATCATACCTGTAGGAAAGAGATAAAACAGTTCCAAACTGACTATCATCTTTGAACCTCTTAGTTGCGCCATAGTTAGCCTGGAATACAGGTCCTAATTTTGATTTCACGCCTTCATATCCCCAATTATTAGCAAAAGTTCTGGATAGTGCTACTCTTTCAGTGATAGGTTTGGTCAAATAATCTGCTCTTGATGGAAAAGAAGACGGTATATCTCTGTCTTTATTATAAGAAGCAAATGCACCATTTTTACTACCAGACGCTTTCTGGAAATCTTTGAAAGCAGATTGTGTATTATAAGAAGTACCCAAAGAAAAATTTAAAAACTTATTATCAGGAAAATCTTTAGTAGTCACCTGTACAACGCCACCAGAAAAATCACCCGGGATATCAGCTGATGCTGTTTTATTCACCACAATGGCATCAATCAGATTAGAAGGTAAAATATCAAATGAGAATGCTTTTTTATCGACCTCAGTGTTTGGAAGCACTGCATTATTCAGCATTGCTGAGTTATATCTGTCTGATAAACCACGAACGATGATAAATTTATTATCTTGTATACTCGCGCCACTTACCCTTTTCAATACATCAGAAGTATTTCTATCAGGACTTTTTCTGATTAGCTCCGCAGAGATACCGCTTGAGATACTCAAACTTGCCTTTTGATTGGCATACAATGTATTTACAGATTCCTGACTAGCCTTTGAAGTAATGACTACCTCATTTAAATCTTGTGAGCTGGATTCACTCATGATAATATTAACAGCAGTAGAACCAGTTGCTTTTACTTCTACTTCAGTAATATTTTTCGTTGAATAACCAATATAAGAAGCCTGTATGATATATTTTCCAGGAGTAAGGCCAGAAAGAATATATCTTCCTTCAACATCAGTTGATGAACCTTTAGTTGTATTAGCTATTTTTACAGTAACACCTATCAGTGTCTCCCCTGTCTTCTGATCAGTCACTGTACCAGAGATCTTACCGGTACCCTGTGCAAACACCGCAGTGCCTATAATTACGAATAGCAGCGTAATTATTGCTTTTTTGAGTTGTAGTTGTGATTTCAATTTTGCCTTTATTAGAGTTTAGGCAAAGGTATTATCACAATATTAGCGCTATGTTAGCTTCAGGTTACCATTACTTAACCCGACTGTTACCTTAATGTTAAATGGCCATTGGATCAATATTTTAGCCCCGTTTTTAGGCATATAAAATGCAATAACCAAATTGGGCCGATTAACAGAAACTTAACATCTTCTAAAAATGAAGGCTTCTTTCCCTCGATTTTGTGACCAATGAACTGACCTATCCAGGCCAGGACAAAAATCACTGCACAGACCAGCCAAACTGCTGGTCCGCCGGCAAATGCCCATTTTTCAAGCAATACGATGAATAGTGCCATCACAAAAACCAACAGAATCATCATATATGAAAGTACAGGTGAAAGCCGGTAGTAATAATAACCTGAAAAAGCAATCACAAAAGAAGCCCAGTTGACGTAGCCATTATACTTTCCTAAAAAACCAAGATAAGGAAAGGGGATTGCCCAGATCAGGCCCAGCAAACTAAAAACAATCAGTGGCACACAAATCCAGTGGATCAGTTCATTTGAAGGATGCTGATGACTCTCTGCATATTTGTCAAACAGCACATCAACCTCTCTTTTAGGCGCGGTCTTCAGACTTTTCTTCCCTTGATTCTTCATGGTATAAAAATAAAAAAAGCGATAGAATAATCTACCGCTTTATATACAATATTTTGTTTTGATCTTATTTAGCGAAAGCGACAGATCTGGTTTCTCTGATTACTGTAACTTTAATCTGACCAGGATAAGTCATTTCAGTTTGTATCCTGTTAGAGATATCTGCAGCAAGTAATTCAGCCTGCTGATCAGTTACCCTTTCACTTTCTACCACTACTCTTAATTCTCTACCTGCCTGTATCGCGAATGTTTTTTCCACACCAGGATAAGAAAGTGCCAGTTCTTCCAGTTCTTTTAAACGTTTGATATAACTTTCTACTACCTCACGTCTTGCTCCCGGACGTGCGCCAGAGATAGCATCACAAGCCTGGATAATTGGTGAGATCATTGAAGTCATTTCAATTTCATCATGGTGGGCTCCGATAGCATTACAAATCTCAGGGTGCTCCTTATATTTTTCTGCCAGCTGCATACCTAAAATTGCGTGAGGCAATTCCGGATTGTCATCAGGTACCTTACCTATATCATGCAACAGACCGGCACGTTTGGCCATCTTCGCATTTAAGCCCAGTTCGGCTGCCATCGTAGCGCAGAAGTTTGCAACCTCGCGTGAGTGATGTAATAAGTTCTGCCCATATGATGAACGGTAACGCATACGTCCTACCATCCTGATCAGCTCAGGATGCAGACCATGAATACCCAAGTCAATCACTGTACGCTCACCAATTTCTACAATCTCGTCTTCAATCTGTTTTTTGGTTTTAGCTACCACTTCCTCAATACGCGCAGGGTGGATACGGCCATCTGTTACCAGACGGTGTAAAGCTAAACGCGCAATTTCTCTTCTTACCGGGTCAAAACCAGATAAGATAATAGCTTCAGGTGTATCATCAACAATGATCTCGATACCTGTAGCCGCTTCCAGTGCACGGATATTTCTTCCTTCACGACCAATTACACGGCCTTTAATTTCATCACTTTCAATATGGAAAATAGAAACAGTATTTTCAATTGCTGCTTCAACAGCTGTACGCTGTATCGTTTGAATAACAACTTTTTTTGCCTCTTTAGTTGCAGTAAGCTTTGCCTCATCAACAATATCCTTCACCTGGATCATTGCCTGTGTTCTGGCCTCCTGTTTCATATTTTCAACCAGCTGGTTTTTTGCTTCTTCTGCACTTAACCCGGCGATAGTTTCCAATTGTTTCACATGCTGATTTTTCAGCAGCTCTACTTCTTCCTGTTTTTTAACAGCGATATCAGTTTGTTTTTCCAGGTTCTTTTTGTGATTATCCAGTTCCTGTTCCTTACGGTTCATGTTTTCCAGACGCTGATTTACCGACTGCTCTTTTTGCTTAATTGCATTTTCGCGCTGATTGACAACGTTATTTTTCGCATTTACATCCTGCTCATGTTCAGTTTTCAGCTGCAGGAATTTTTCCTTTGCTTCCAGCATACGATCCTTTTTCATGATCTCTGCCTGTGCTTCAGCATCT